>Ga0265331_10000080_pt1 | contig 137743 bp, 145 predicted proteins | sample 41923metaG_FD_202088 | JGI IMG/M metagenome (GOLD analysis project Ga0265331, IMG submission 202088) | Rhizosphere microbial communities from Carex aquatilis grown in University of Washington, Seatle, WA, United States - 4-19-23 metaG | ecosystem: Host-associated > Plants > Roots >... | reverse complement strand
TTTCCCGCCACATGCTCGCCCTGTGCCTGATTCTGCTCTCCGCCGCCGTCCACGCAGTCGTCAACATTCTGACGAAACGCGCGGACGACAAATATGCGATGCGGCTTTTGATCGGGGTGTTCTCCGCGATCATCGTGACGCCTGCCCTTTTCTTCGTCCCGCTGCCGGAAGGCCGCGCATTGTGGTTTCTGGGCGGCACGGCTTTGGTGCACGCGCTTTATGAATTGCTTCTGGTGAAATCCTATGAGAACGGCGCGTTCTCGGCCGTTTATCCCGTTGCGCGCGGCACGGGGCCGCTGTTCACCGCATTGGGTGCGATCTTCCTGTTGCGCGAAGCTGCGCCGGCGACCCAACTCATCGGCATCGCGCTTGTCTGCGGCGGGGTGATCGCCATCGGCATTTCGCATCGCGCGGCCGAGGGTGCCGCGAAAGGCCTTTCCTTCGCGCTGGCGACGGGGCTTACCATCGGCTGCTACACGCTGATCGATGCCTCCGGCGTGCGCGCGGTGGCCGACCCCTTCACCTATGTGCTTTGGTTCTTTGTGGCGCATGGGTTCTGTGTGCTTGTCACCGCGCCGGGCATTCGCGGGCGCGCGGTGGTGATCGAGGCGCGCCGGCAATGGAAATTCGGCATCCTTTTGGGGCTGCTCTCCATCGTCACCTATGGCTCGGCGATGCTCGCCTATCGCTTCGGCGCCACGGCCCAGCTTGCCGCCTTGCGCGAAACGAGCGTTCTGTTCGGCACCGGGCTTGCCATGCATTTCCTCGGTGAGCGCATGACCCTGCGGCGCTGGCTGGCGGCGGGCGCCATTGCCGGGGGCGCGATCCTGCTCAACGCGGGCTAGATCGGCCGGGCAAACGCGGCCTATCCTATCGGCCCCCGCCGCCCGGAGTTGTTAGCGTGCACACTTATTATTCCCCCGCCCATCTCGATCACGCGCCCGAACAGGAATTCGAGGGCGGGCGGCTGACACCGGCTGTCGAGATTCCCGAACGCGCCGAGCGCGTGCGTGCACGGATCGAAGACCGCAAATTGGGGCCCATCCTGCCGCCGGCGGAATTCGGCAACGCGCCGCTTGTGCGCATCCACGATGCCGATTTCATCGCCTTCCTCACCCAGGCCCATGACGAATGGATCAAACGCTATGGCGCGCGTGCGGGTGCGGCCATTCCTTCCGCCTGGCCCGCGCGCGGCTTGCGCACGCAATTGCATGGCCATATCGAAGCCCGCCTCGGCTCCTATACTTTCGACACCGCGACGCCGATTTTGAAAGGCACGTGGGAGGCTTCGCGCAGCGCTGCGAACGTGGCGCTGAGTGCGGCGCGCGCCATTCATCAGGGCGAACAGGCAGCCTTCGCGCTCACCCGCCCGCCGGGACATCACGCGAGCACCGATCTTTATGGCGGCTATTGCTATCTCAACAATGTGGCCATTGCCGCCCAATGGTTCGCCGATCAGGGAATGCGCCCCGCGATCCTCGACGTTGACTATCATCACGGCAATGGCACGCAGGCGATCTTCTATAACCGCGCCGACGTTCTGTTTGTTTCCATCCACGCCGATCCTTCTTTCGCCTATCCCCATTTCCTGGGCTTCGCCGATGAGCGCGGCGAAGGCGCGGGCGAAGATGGCAATGTGAACATGCCGCTTCCGCGCAAGACCGATTGGCCCGCCTATTCGCAGGCGTTGGGTGCTGCCATCGCGCGCGTGAAGGATTTCGGGCCCGATGTGGTGCTGGTTTCGCTGGGGCTCGACACGTTCGAGGGCGATCCCATCTGTCGCTTCAAGCTGAAGACCGAAGATTACAAACGCATGGGCGACATGCTGAGAACGCTTGACAAACCCACACTCTTTGTCTTCGAAGGTGGTTACAATCTGGATGCGTTGGCGGAAAACACCGTCAACGTTCTGGAATCCTATCTGGGAAATTGATGAGCAACACCGTCCACAATCTGGTCAGCAAACAATTCAGCCCGCGGGCTGCCGCTTATGTGCAAAGCGCGGTGCATGCGCAGGGCGAAGATCTGAACGACCTTGCAACCTTCGCCAAGGCGAACACATCCGCCCACGCGCTGGACCTCGGCTGCGGCGGCGGGCATGCGAGCTTCACGCTTGCGCCGCATGTGGGCGACATTATCGCCTACGATCTTTCGGCGGAAATGCTCGCGGCTGTGGCGCAGGAAGCCGCCGCGCGCGGGCTGGCAAACCTGAAGACGCAGCAGGGCACGGTGGAAAAACTTCCCTTTGCGGATGCGAGCTTCGATTTCGCCACCACGCGCTACAGCGCCCATCACTGGCATGACATTCGCGCCGGACTACGCGAAGCCCGCCGGGTGTTGAAAACGGGCGGGCGAGCGATGTTTCTGGATGCGTTTGCGCCCGCAAACCCGCTGCTCGACACCTTCCTGCAGACCATCGAGATGTTGCGCGATCCCAGCCACGTTCGCGATTATTCGGTGGCCGAATGGTCTGCGATGCTGCGCGACGCGGGTTTCGAGCCCACGCTGGCGACGCAATACAAGGTTCGGATCGATTACACCGCCTGGATCGCCCGCATGCAGACACCGGCGGTCTACGCAAACGCGATCCGCGCGCTGCAAACCGACATGAGCGAAGAGGTGTTGAAGCACTATGCCATCGAAGCCGATGGCAGCTTCATGCTCGACGCGATGAGCATGAAAGCGGTGGCGGTTTAGCTATCCGTATCCGGCTCGGTGCGCCCTGACGGCTTGATCTTTGTGCGCAGGACGACCGCGCGGGCGGCCACCCGATCCAGCGCCTTGTCGGCGGCGGCTTTCATCGAGGCTGTGGTGCCGCCTTTTTCATAATCGTGCTTGATCGCGTTCTCGACGCGCGTGATCAGCGCATCGATGCTGTATTTCTCCGGCGGGTTGTGCGGATCTGCGTGCAAGGCGCTGTAGAGTCCGATGCGTTCCTCGAAATGGCGCGCCCAGGCCAGCGTCTTGTAAAGCCACGCCTCGTCGCGCCGGTTCTTGAACAGGATGTCGATCGCGCCCGCGAACAGGCACACCGGCATCAAAAGGAAATTGTGGATGTTGCCGATCAGCAACTTCAGCTGAAGCACCGCTACATCCCGCATGATGCGCCAGCGCGGATGCGGCCGCCGCGCGCGCGGGGCGGCCCGTTCTTCCTCTGTCGGCTTGGCGCTCATCGCGCTAATGTTCATCCGAACACATGATTATTCAAGGGATAGACCGCGTGACCCACCGCTTGATCCGCATTGCTGCCTGTGCTGCTGTCGCCATTCTCGCAGGCGGATCCGGTTCCACCCCACCAAGCAGCACCGGCCCCCACCCCCAATTGCCCGCGCCCGATACCGGCATCTTGCCATCGCTGCATTTCGCCACCCACGAAACCTGGCCCAAGGGCCAGACCCCGCACGCGCCGAAGGGTTTCACCGTCACCCGCTATGCGAGCCTTGTTCATCCACGCTGGATCTATGTGTTGCCCAATGGCGATGTGCTGGTTGCGCAATCGAGCACCATCAAAACGCCGCCGCAATCCATGGAAGACCGCATCCATTATTTCCTGGAACGCCACACCAATGTGATCGTCGATAGCCCCAACCGCATCACGTTGCTGCGCGATTCCAACCACGATGGCATCGTGGACCGCACGACCACCTTCCTGAGCGGCGGGCTCGACCGGCCGTTTGGCATGTTGCTGCTGAACGGAAATTTCTACGTCGCCGATACGGGCAGCGTGCGCGTTTATCCTTATCGCGACGGCGAAACGCAGATCACCGCCAAGGGCAGGAAGATTCTCGATCTGCCGGTCGGCGGCTACAACAATCACTGGACGCGCAATCTTCTCGCGCGCGCCGATGGCAAGAAAATTTATGTGACGGTCGGCTCCGGCAGTAATGCGGGCGAATACGGCGCGGAAAACGACAAGGGCCGCGCCAACATTCTCGAAATCAATCCGGACGGGACGGGAAAGCGCATCTACGCTGCGGGAATCCGCAACCCCAACGGGCTCGCCTATGAACCGCAGAGCGGCCAATTGTGGACCGTTTCCAACGAACGCGATTTTCTCGGCGACGATCTTGTGCCCGATTTCCTCACCCGCGTGCGCGATGGTGATTTTTACGGCTGGCCCTGGTCATATTGGGGCCAGCATCTCGATGATCGCGTGAAACCGCAGCGCCCCGATATGGTCGCCAAGGCCAAGGCGCCGGATTATGCGCTGGGCGCGCATGTGGCGGCCTTGGGATTGGCGTTCTACACCGCCGACAAATTTCCGCCGCAATATCGCGGCGGCGCGTTTATCGGCGAACACGGTTCATGGAACCGCTCGCCTTATGTCGGCTACAAAGTTGTTTATGTGCCGTTCAAGAACGCAATGCCCAGCGGCCCACCACAGGATTTCCTCACCGGCTTCCTGCCGCGGGATGGCACCGCCTATGGACGGCCGGTGGGCGTGGTGGTTGCGCCCGATGGTGCGTTGCTGGTGGCCGACGACACGGGAAATTCGATCTGGCGCGTGGCGATGAAGAAGTAGCTTTGAAAGCAAGGGTGTGTGGAGACAGCGGTATCCCTCCCCGAAAATTCTCCGCTACGCTCCGAATTTGTTCGATGTCCCTCAAGAGGAGGGTAAAAGAGTCTGGATTCACCCTCCCCCTGAGGGAGGGTCGAAATTTGCGTTTGCAAATTTCGGGGAGGGGTCCTGCGGTGCATACCAAAATAAAATCGCCCGAACGCCGGACTGCGTTGAAGCAGGGCCTCGCGGCGACGCTGCGCCGTGACGCCACCGATGTCGAACGAAAATTGTGGGCGCATCTGTGATCGAAGCGCCTTGGCCAGTTGCGTTTTCGCAGACAACAACCGATCGGTCCCTATGTCGTGGATTTCTATTGTTCGGCGGCAAGACTCATCGTCGAATTGGACGGTAGCCAGCACGGCGAAGAAAGCAGGATGCTTCACGACGAAGCTCGCACCGCGTGGTTGAACGAGCGTGGTTATCGCGTTCTTCGAATTTGGAATGGCGATGTGTTGCGGGATGTCGAAGGCGTGCTGGATTTCATTTATCGGACGGCAGAACAAAGCCAAGCATCTTTGCCATAACTCGGCGTTCGATGGCCGGACCCCTCCCCGAAAAATGCCTTGCATTTTTCGACCCTCCCTCAAGGGGAGGGTAAAAGGAAGATCAGGCGTTATCGCCCAGCATGCGATCCAACGGTGCGATATCGCCCTTGGCGGACGCCACTTTGAAAATGCCGCTCGCCCGCAGCACCGGCTCGCCATCCGCCGTCAACAGGCATTGCGCGAAGGCAAGGTTGCGCGTGGTCTTCAGAACATCGGTTCGCCCCTGCACCCACGAGCCCAAAGGGGCCGGCGCCATGAATTCGGCGGACAGACTGACCGTGGGCAGGAACCCCGGATCGGAAAGCGCCTGCAGCCGGATGCCGAAGGGAAGCTGCATATCGGCACACGTCATCAGCATTCCGCCATGACAGATTCGGGCCGGATTGCAGTGCCGCTCCTCCACCCGGAACCCCAGGAGAAAGAACGTTCCCTCCCGCTTGCCGTAAAGCGGCCCGTTGGCGGGGATGAATCCCCAATCACCCAGATGAAGCGGGAAAAAACCTTCGGGGATAGCGGGTTCTGTCATGGGCCTGTTTCCTGATGCCGATTCCTTTGAGCAACTCTTTCATTGTCATCCCGGTCGAGCGCAAGCGAGAACCGGGGCCCATCGAGAATCGGCACGATGGGTCCCGGCTCCGCGCGGCTGACGCCGCTTGGCCGGGATGACAGTTGAGTGAAAGCTTGTTGGCTATTTTACCCAATAGCCGCGCCGATCTCCCCAGCTGGGCCTTGACGCTCCTGGAGCCCAGCCCTATCTACGGCGCGACGGTTGGCACTCTCCAAGCATGAGTGCTGCCACATCTGGCCCTTCGGGGCTGGAATCCTACAAGTGCTTGCAAGTTCTAACTTTTTGAGGAGCAACAGCCCCATGAAATTCCGCCCGCTTGGCGACCGCGTGGTCGTCCGCCGCGTCCAGGAGGATCAAAAGACCCCCGGCGGCATCATCATCCCCGATACCGTTCAGGAAAAGCCGCAGGAAGGCGAAGTCATCTCCGTCGGCCCCGGCGCGCTCGACGACAATGGCAAGCGCGTGACCCCCGAAGTGAAGGCCGGCGATTTCGTTCTGTTCGGCAAATGGTCGGGCACCGAAGTGAAGGTCGAAGGCCAGGAACTCCTGATCATGAAGGAGTCCGACATCATGGGCATTCTCGAAGGCCGTTCGGCCGCCAAGAAAAAGGCGGCCTAAGCGAATTGCGAATAGGGAATAGCGAATGGGGATTGCCCTTCGCTACTCGCCATTCGCCACTCGCCATTCGCAATCATACAGGAGACACATCACATGGCAGCCAAAGACGTTAAATTCGGTGCCGATGCCCGCGAGCGCATGCTGCGCGGCGTCGACATTCTTGCCGACGCTGTGAAGGTGACGCTCGGTCCCAAGGGCCGCAACGTCGTCATCGAGAAGAGCTTCGGCGCCCCGCGCACCACGAAAGACGGTGTGACGGTTGCGAAGGAAATCGAACTCGCAGACCGGTTCGAGAACATGGGCGCGCAGATGGTGCGCGAAGTGGCGAGCAAGACCAACGACGTGGCCGGCGACGGCACCACGACGGCGACGGTTCTGGCGCAAGCCATCGTGCGCGAAGGCCAGAAGGCCGTTGCCGCCGGCATGAACCCGATGGATCTGAAGCGCGGCATCGAGAAGGCGGTTGAAGCCGTCGTCGCCGATCTGAAGAAGCGCTCCAAGAAGGTGAAGTCGAACGAAGAAATCGGCCAGGTCGGCACGATTTCGGCCAATGGCGACAAGGAAGTCGGCGACATGATCGCCAAAGCCATGGCGAAGGTCGGCAATGAAGGCGTGATCACGGTGGAAGAAGCCAAGAGCCTCGCCACCGAACTCGATGTCGTCGAAGGCATGCAGTTCGATCGCGGCTACATCTCGCCCTATTTCATCACCAACGCCGAAAAGATGGTGGCCGAGCTCGACGAGCCGTTCATCCTCATCCACGAGAAGAAGCTCTCCTCGCTGCAGCCGATGCTGCCGATCCTCGAAGCGGTTGTGCAGGGCGGACGTCCACTGCTCATCATCGCCGAAGAAGTCGAAGGCGAAGCGCTGGCGACCCTCGTCGTCAACAAGCTGCGCGGCGGGCTGAAGGTTGCCGCCGTTAAGGCGCCGGGCTTCGGCGATCGCCGCAAGGCCATGCTGGAAGACATCGCCATCGTCACCGGTGGCCAGGTCATCAGCGAAGACCTGGGCATCAAGCTCGAAAACGTGAAGCTCACCATGCTGGGCACCGCCAAGAAGGTGCGCATCACGAAGGACGACACGACGATCATCGACGGCGCCGGCAAGAAGGCCGACATCCAGAGCCGCGTTGCCCAGATCAAGGCGCAGGTCGAGGAAACCACCAGCGACTACGACAAGGAAAAGCTGCAGGAACGCCTGGCGAAACTCGCCGGCGGTGTTGCCGTGATCCGCGTCGGCGGTGCGACCGAAGTGGAAGTGAAGGAACGCAAGGACCGCGTTGACGACGCGCTCAATGCGACCAAGGCAGCCGTTGAAGAGGGCATCGTCCCCGGCGGCGGCACGGCCCTTCTCTATGCCACCAAGGCACTGAACGGCATGACCGGCGACAACGAAGACCAGACGCAGGGTATCGCGATCGTCCGCAAGGCGATCCAGGCCCCGCTGCGCCAGATCGTCGAGAACGCCGGTGTCGAAGCCTCCATCGTGGTGGGCAAGCTCCTCGAGCAGAAGTCCAACACCTTCGGCTACGACGCGCAGGGCGAAAAATACGGCGACTTCATCGACGCCGGTATCGTCGATCCGACGAAGGTTGTCCGCACCGCGCTGCAAAACGCGGGCTCGGTCGCCTCGCTCCTGATCACGACGGAAGCGATGGTTGCCGACCGTCCGAAGAAGGAATCGGGCGGCATGCCGGGCGGCGGAATGCCGGGCGGCATGGGCGACATGGATTTCTAATCCAGCCGTTCAATACGAAATGCGGAAAGGCCCGGTGGAAACACCGGGCCTTTTTGTTTGGGCGAAGCTTCTCGCGAAATAATGGCTTTGGCGGGCTACGGTTGATCCAAAGCGGACATTCCGGCCACCATCGGGACCACACCATCAGCTAGGCAGGAGCTTTCCTATCTGTAAGATGATGCCCTTCCAGGGGTTGTGTGTAATCAAGGGGGTTCGGATGGCTCGCTTTGTCCTTGTGCACGGTGCTTTCACGGGCGCCTGGATCTGGGGGCCGCTGGCGGAACGGCTGCGCTCCGCCGGCCACGCTGTGGAAGTATTCGACCTTCCAGGGCTCGGCGATGACACGACGCCGCCGCAGGATGTGACTCTCGATTCATGTGCTGCCCGTCTCGGAGAGGTGCTGACTGCCGTTGCTGAACCCGCCATCATCGTCGGCAACAGCATGGGCGGTGTCATTGCCACTCAAGCCGCTGCCCGCTACCGCGATAGGGTTGCCGCACTGGTTTATGCAACCGCCTTTGTCCCGCGCGACGGACAGAGCCTGCTCGACCTGACGCGTCTTCCAGAAGGTGCGGACGACCAGGTGCAAGCGAACATCATCATCGAACCGCCCGTTGCCACGATGCCCGCAGCCGCGTCGCGGAGCGCGCTGTACGGCTCGTGTTCCGAAAACGATGCCGCTTGGGCCATTTCCAGGCAACGACCGCAACCGCTTGGGCCGTTCGCCGCCCCAGTGTCCATCCCAAAAGGCGCTCTGGAAGGGATCAACCGATACTTCGTCCTTTGCAGGAACGATCGAGCGATACCCGCCGCGCTGCAACGCCGGATGATCGCTGAAAATTCGATCACCAACGTCATAGAGCTGGATACCGACCACACGCCGCACCTTTCCATGACCGCCGCGCTCGCTGACGCCCTGCAGAAAATTGCCTCCATGCAGCATGCAGACTAACACCTGTCTGATCGTCTGGATGACCGCTATTGGTGGATTTTGTTGAAGAAATCGCGCATTGATCGGAGGGTTACTGCGAACGGCGATGTGCCGAGCGGGCTAGGCTCGTTTGTGGGGACTAGATCGGCATTGGCGGTGGGTTGGGGATCAGCTTTGCCAGTTTCCTAAGGTTCTGGGCGATAGCGGCAAGCAGGAACTCGTCGCGGGCACCACACGGCCCTCGCAATCGCAGCTGTGCCAGCTCAACAGGGGAGTTTTTCAACAAAATCGACCCAAAGCGGACCGCCGGCGGTGGGCTGGGCCATCTTCTCAAATGAGCTATCGTCTCCCCCGAATTCAACTCGAGGAACGTCACATGTCACTTTCGGATTTGGCATCCATCGGCAGCCTTATCAGCGGCATCGCCGTATTGGTGTCACTCGTCTATCTATCGCTGCAGATACGGCAGAACTCAAAGCACTCGCAAGCGCTTATACAACAGGGCCGAGCCGCGCGCATCGCCGACACCGCCCTTCGTCTCGCAGAGCTTCGGACCGACGAAGGGTTGAACAACTGCTTCGAAGGAGCGCCCGACGCGAGCGCGAAGGACGTTTCGCGCTTTCTCAACGTGGCGCGCGCCGTGTTTATCAGCTCAGAAGATTCTTTTCTCCAGGGTGAGGAGGGTCTGTTAGCTCCCACGGCCTACGAAAGTTACAAGGCAAGTCTCCGCGCAGGAATGGGTTCATCCGGATTAGCGGCGGCATGGATACTGACTCGTGACATGTACGAGCCGAAATATCGTGCGTTCATGGACACAATAAATGGCGACATCAATCGAAGCGCATCGGGTCGCTCGGTCGACACTTGGCAAACTGCTCTTAAGTCGCTTGCTCTGACCAGCAGTGCCTGACGGAGCCGAGCGTCTGCTTTGCGGCGCGAAGGAGACATATGGATTCGCGCCCCGCGATCTGTCCCTAAATGCCCCTTAAAAGAGTTCGCTTACCCCTTACCCGCACAAACGGCAGCGCGCTCCACCACCTTCTCCACCGGCTCGGCGAAATCGGATTCGATCCGCGTTTGCCGATGTCGACGATGGCGCCGATGATGCCGGCGATCATTGGTGGGTGCGTGGCTTTCAGGTCGAATATCTTGCTTAGTTTTTGCGCGCCTCTGAAGCCTGCCATGCGCATGACGCTGCCCCGCCCTCCAAGCCAGTGAGGAACACGCGGCCTTTTTGCTTGAACGCTCTATCGCCTGCGCCGAAGCTGCCCACACACACGAGGGAGGCAGCTATGCCCGCATATGATTATCTCATCCATTTCGCGGGCGGTCTCGCCTTTGCCAATGGGTTGCCGCATTTCCTTCATGGCATGTCGGGCGAGAAGTTTCAGAGTCCGTTTGCCAGGCCGCCGGGCAAGGGGCTTTCTTCGCCGTTGGTGAATGTGGTTTGGGGGTTTGTGAATTTCGTGGTGGGTTACGGGCTTGTCATGCTGCATGCGCGAACGCCGCGCGACATGGCCGATATCGTGGCAATCGCTCTGGGCGTTCTGGCGATGGGGCTGTTTCTGGGGGCGCATTTTGGCAGGGTCAAAGGCAACGCATAGGGGGTGTGCGCTTGCCAAATGCGAAAGCGGCCTTACATCAGGGGCGAGGGGCGCGCGGCGTATTGGGCTGTAGCACCGCTTGCCATCGCAGCCTGCAATGACCCCACAACGCAACGGAGTATTCCATGGCCTTCACGATCTATGACGCTTCCATTCCGCCGATGATCCGTTCCCTGCAAAGCCTTTCGAAAATTCTCGACAAGGCGGTGGCGCAAGCCAAGCAGAAGGATCTCAACCTTCAAACCCTGCTCGATGCGCGCCTTGCGCCCGACATGCATCCCTTCACGCGCCAGATCCAGATGGCGAGCGATTCCGCCAAGGGTGCGGCCGCGCGGCTGGCGGGCGTTGAACCGCCGAGCTTCCCCGACACCGAAACCACCTTCCCCGAATTGCAGACGCGCATCGCCAAGACGATCGACTTCCTGAAAAGCATCGCGCCGGAAAAACTCAGCGGTGCGGAAGATCGCGCGATCGAATTGAAAACGCCCAACCGCACGCTCAACTTCACCGGCAAGGATTATCTCACCGGCTTTGTGTTGCCGAACTTCCTCTTCCATGTGACGACGGCCTACGCGCTGCTGCGCCACAAGGGCATCGAAATCGGCAAGATGGATTTTCTCGGCGGCGTGTGAGGCTTAAGCCTCATCCCGCGGATAGCTGCCGACGAACAGCAGCGAAACGTTTTCACCATCTTCCGCCAGCGGCAGCACGATTTCGGAATAGATTTCGCAATCGTGCTGCGCTGCAATTGTTGTGATCGCAGCGACGGGGGCGCGGGTTTCGCAGGCTTGCACAAGGCTTGCCTGCAACCCCTCCCCCGCTCTGCCGCAGGATTCGAGCATCCGGCCGGTGGCCTCCCCGCCGAAGCGGGCGATGAGATCGGTGCCGCAGACCCGAAACAGGAAGCCGCCGCCACGGCGCTCCAACAACGCAAGATGCCCGAGCCAGGGCTTCAACTCCCCCACCGGAAATTGAATTCGCCCCGGCAGGCGTGGCCCTGCGCATTTCGATGACCACAGCATGAAGAACGCGATCAGCTTGGGGTGAAGTTCGATCCCCTGTTCAAATGTGATTTCCATCAGCCGCGCCCAGAACATGGCCCCGGCATGGGCGGCAGCGGCCGCATCCTGCGCGGCGCAGAGCGCATCGGTCCACGGCTTATCCGCGAACGCGCGCGGGCCGGGGGCATCCATCCCCGGTGCCCCCACTCGGAAGGCATCGGCTCGAAAGGCATCGGCACGAAAGCCATCAATCTGAAGGGCATCGGTCTTGAGGGGCGGCACAATTTTGGCGTCCGACATGGCTCCCATGGGGAGCCGCCTTGACGCGCTCCACATGCCCCCCAATAAAGATCAGCTCAGCGGATTCTATTCAGGTCGCGCGACAGGCACCCCGGCTTTCACAAGGGTTCCGGCCAGCGATCTAAGCTTTAGTTCATTCGGCAAGTACAGATAACCGACAAAAATCCGAATAACAGACAATCCTTCACGGCGTCAAGACAAAACCTTTGGAAAAGTCGAATGCCCCCTGTGGAGCCTAAAGGAAACAAAAGGAAAGCCGGTGTTTTGGCGGAAGGGCCGGCTGTGTTTCGCACCGAACTTGGCGAGCGCATCCGCTGGCTGCTGAACCTGTTCGGATCCCGGGCATTGGCGGCGGAGATTGCGGGGGTAACCCCGGAGCATCTGGCCTCCTACATCGCCGGGCGCGCCAAGCCGCCGTTCGAACTGGTGGCGCGGCTGGCGCAGGCCAAAGGTGTTTCGCTCGATTGGCTGGCCTCGGGCGAAGGCGAACCCGGCGGCGTGGCGGGGGCGCCGGAAGGGTTTGCACGCATCGCCGTTTCGGCCACCGACGCATCTTCCGGCCCCGGCTCCTATGCGCTCGACGATGATAGCCATGAAGACATCGCGTTCTCGCGTGCCTGGCTTGCCCATGCGATCCGCGTGCCCGAAAGCCGGCTGCGCGTGGTGTTCAATCGCGGCGCAGCCAACGCGCCCGACATCGGCGATGGCGACGCGATGCTGGTCGACACCGGAATCGACAGCGTCACCGACGATGCGTTCTATGTCTTCGACCGCGGCGGCTTTCTGCTGACCAAGCTGGTGGAGATGTATGTGGATGGCCGCGTGGCGCTGAAGACCCGCAACCCGGATTACGGCGTGCAAATTCTGTCACGCGAGGAAGCAGCTGCCGTCACCGTGTTCGGCCGCGTGCGCTGGCGCGGCGGCGCGCTTTAGAAAATTCGCGCGCGCAAAAAATTCACATGCTCGACAAATGTTTGAGCGAAGCGCGAAGCAACGCAATCTTTTCCACCAGCTCTCCGTTGGAATGGCGAAGATCGGCGGCGTTGCGTTCCTGCTCCGCCACGCGCCTGCGGGCATCGGCTTCGGTTTTGCGGATTCGCACCAGTTCGGTCACGTCTTCCACGGCGTGCACGATCCAGCGCACATAGCCATCATCGCCCAGAACGGGTGAATTGAGCGGCCGCCAATAACGCTCCTCGAACACGCCATCGGGCCTGCGAATATCGTATTTCTGTTCCGCCATTCGATCGGCTGTGCGTTGCTTGATGACGTTCAGCAGCGATGTGCGCAGATTGGCCACGCCATCCGCACCGCTATCTTCGGGATTGTCGGGAAACACTTCGAACAATCCGCGGCCGATAATTTCCTCGCGCACGGTCATGGTTGCGCGGCAATAAGCATCGCTCACCGCAACGATGGTGAACTTCGCATCGACCACGAGATAAAGCCCCGGAGATTTGTCGAACACCGCGCGAAAATCGGGCAACTCAAATGGCATTCGCCTGCCCGTATGCCTTGCATCAGGTAATGACGGTTCACTCACGTCGGACACCCACCTCAGCCGATAGATAAGATTGTCACAATCTCTCCATGTGCGAAATAAAAATTCGCAGGTCTAATCGATTGTTTCAAAACGACACGGGCCGGGAAATCTCCCGGCCCGTTATCAGTGTTACCTGTGGTCACGTTCGCGACCTGGTCCTTGATCGTCGTCGCTATTGTCAGCCGGCGGCTTTGGGGACGGAGGAGGCGGCGCCAAGGAACGCGGTGCGCTCACCTGCCCGCGCGAATTGGTATCGCGCGAACCCGAATTGTAGTCGCGGTGGTATTGCGACCTATCCGGTTGTACCTGCGGTTGTGCGCGATCCGCGCCCGAACGATTCCATGGTGCGTTGCGGTCGCTGCGCCAATCGTGATTGCGGCCCCAATTGCGGTCGCCTTGTACATGGCTGGGCGCGCTGCCGGGAGCATTGTGAGAAGATCCGCCGCGATCGTTGCCGTCGTGATGTCCGCGATCCGGCCCGTGATCGCGCCGGTTCCACCGGTGGGACTGGCGGTCGTAATAGAAGTAATACGAGCCGTCGTAATACCAGTCGTTGGCGCCGTTGTAGTAGGGATCGTAATAGCCCGGACCATAATAGTCGCCATAGTAACCGCCGCCATCGTAATAGCCGCCGCGGCCGTAATAATCGTCGTTATAAGCGCAGCCAGAAAGCGCGATCAGCGCCGCCGTGCCTGCCAACAAGGTGAATTTGCGCATATCAATTCCTCCGCGCCCAGGTTTGTGCCCCGCCTGGTGGCTTCGTATGGAACGAAACGCGCGAGAAACCTATTGGATGCCGATGGCGGAACTGTGGCGGGGGTTTGCGCTCACATTTTCTTCTTGAGACTGAACGAAATGTGCGCGTCCCCGGCCTTGTGCGCATTGATGCCGGTCACCGCGCCGTTGCGCGAGCCATTATATAACGTGTCGGTAAACTGTTCGGCGCCGCCCATTAACCCATCGACGCTCAAATTCATCGAAACCGGCCCCGGCGCATAGGAAACAAACGCCCCCAGCCTTGGCGCGGTGCGGATTTCGGTGGTTTGGCTGACCTGATAGAAATTCCTCGTCGTGGCCAGTTGCCCGCTCAATCCGATTTTGGTGTTGGCGGCGCCCGGCAGATCCTTCGTCAGCTTGACCGAAGCCTCGCGCGGGGCTTCTCCACTGGCGCGGCGATATTGGCCCGTCACCGGATCGCGCACGAGCGAACGCTGCCATGTCGCCTTCGATTGCAATTGCGTATCGGAAAGCCCGAACCCATCGAGCGGCAGCGAAACCGCGATTGTCACCTTCTGCCTGCTTTTCATCGCGACGCTTGCGGGCGTCTGCCCGCCTGCGACCGGAGCAAGCTCGGTGGCGGTTCCGCTCACGCTTTGGGTTGCGCCCGCGCCGATGGTGGCGGCGCCGACTTTCTGGTTGAAGCTTGCACGATATTGCCAGGCATGATCGGGCGCGATCTTCAACTCCTGCGGCCGATCGGAAAGATTGGCGAGCGCCATGTAGTTCGCGCCATTCAACGGTTCAACCGCGTGTTCCGCGCCCAGATTTACCGTTGCGCCATTCCAGGGCGTCACCGTCACACCGGCCTTCGGCTTCACGTAGGAGAAGCTCGCCTGATCGGCGGTGCGGCCATCGAGATCGGCATCCTGCCGCTCCACGGTCACGCCACCATCGACCGTTATGCGCGGTGTCGCGCGATAGGTGAGCCCGGTTGAAATTTGCGTGTCGCCCGTTTGCAGATGGGCCGCATCGGTGCCGCCCAAACTCGCGTTGCGGGTGGAGGATTGCGCGGCGGCCGCACCCAGTTGCGCATCGAGTTTGGGATTCAACGGCAACGTCGCCGTCACATTGCCGGAAAGGGCCTGGGTTTCCAGCGTTTGCGGCGTACTGCCAGCCACATAAGGCGTCACGCTCTGCGAAACCTGATCCTGACCCGTGATCGCGATCTTCGAACCGGCGGGGCCGGTGGCTGTTGCGCTCACGCCCACTTGCGCGCGTGTCCACGATCCGGAATCCGTGACGGCCTGCACCAGCGGCGGCGCGCCGGGGCCCGTATCGCGCGACGTGCTGGTCACGATCATGCCGGTCACGGCTGCCTGCAATCCGGCCGTATCGAGTTCCAGCTTCGAGGTGCCGCCGACCGAACCATCCGGCGCGGCGGTTGCGGAAATCGCCGCGTTCACAGGCCCATGTTGCCAGGCAAGCGGCGGGGAACTCGCATCGCCTGCAAATGCAAGGGATGGAATTGAAAGGGCACTGGCAGCCAACAAGGCCACATGTCCGAAATTACGCATCGATCACACCGACATCCAGCAGGCTTACTATAGCGCAACCGCGCAAGATGGCCACGTTCTGACACGCGGCACCCCGCAGCGAATGTGAAAAGTTTTTGAGGCGCGCACAGCCATCGCAAGTTCCCCTTCTATCGGCAGCAAACTTCCACCCCGAATGGGGACAAAAAAAGCCGGAGCGAACTCCGGCCTTTTTCCCCGACAGAAGTAAAGCGCGCGAGCCTTCAGGCCCGCCTGCGCTTTGCTCCCCATCCCATGCCGAAAAGCCCCGCACCCAGAAGCGCAATCGTCGCCGGTTCCGGCGTGCGTGTTGGCGGCGCAAATGTGAATTTCACCTTCACCGTGGTGTCGCAATCATAGGCGAGGCCCGCCCAGTTCAGGCTGATCATGGTCGAGGAGAAATCCACCCGCGAAGCATCGAAGCCCACCATGTTCGTTCCCGGCAGGATGATCACGCCCGCGATATTGAGCGTGCTCGGCCCTTGCAGGGTCAGGATCAACCCGTTGAACGCGGCGTTGCCCCAGACCGGATTGTTCAGCGTGGTGTCGAAATCGATCGTCAGCGTGTCCGCGGTCATGCTGCCGTTGAGCGTCGTGACATCTTCGACGACGCCGAGCTCGCCGCTGAACGGCGCGGTGAAGGTGGCGTTGGTGGCAGCATAGGGCCCGTAAACCGTGCTGGCGTCGGGATAGTAATAGGCCTGGCTGAACTGATCCCCGGTGAAATCCGCCTCGGCCCCGGTCGCGGGCAGGACCAGCCCGGCAATCAGAAGGACCGCTTTTGCAAATTCGCGCATATCTTAATGCCCCGGCACAATATTTACACTTCGTTAAGCAATTGCCGTGCCGATCAAGCGGAATCAGGCGGTTGCGGGAAACCCCTCTCTGCCCTGTAAAACCACGTTACAAATAAGGGGCGGGGCCGGAGCGGCCGCGAAATGCCATCGCCGGGAACGGTGCCCAGAGAATAGCAAACAAGATCAATTGCTTGGTGAGAACCGCCAAATCCACACCCGCCACTCCTTCCCGGCCTATGCGAGAACCGCCTAGACTTTCCCCTTCGCGCTATCCGCGCCTTGGGGAGAACCACATGACGTCATTTCGGTTTGCAGTATTGGCGGCGGGCATTTCGGCCGCGCTGGCGACACCAGCCTTCGCGGCCTGGGATCGGGTCGGAGCCGTCGATATCGACTACCAGCTCGAACGCAGCAGCCAATACGGGAATTTCGGCGGCCCTGTCGAACGTGTGCAATTGCGCGCCGTGGGCAGCGATGTCGCCTGCCGCACCATCAACGCGCAATTCGGCAATGGCCGCACGCGCGATATCTGGCGCGGCACCTTGCGCGAAGGACGGCCGGTCAACATCGACATGCCGGGCGATGCGCGCAATCTGCGCCAGCTCGACTTCGTCTGCCGCGCCACCGGCAGGCGCGCGCGTGTTGAGATCTATGCCGATACCGCACGCTGGGGTGGCGGCAACAATGGCGGCAACAATGGTGGATGGCGCCCGCCCATCGGCCCCGGCGTGCCCCCGGTGCAGCAACCCGGCTGGAACGAGAACGACTGGATCGCGCTCGGCTCCGCGCGCTTCGGCAATCGCGATGGCGAGACGACGGTGGACGGCGCCAATGGACGCCACTTCCAGCAGGTGGGTCTGCGCGCGCGCGGCGGCGATGCGCAATGCCGCGCGATCGTGATCCGCTTCACCAATGGCGAAAAAGTCTCGCTCGATGTGAACGGCGGCCAGCCGATGCGTGAAGGCAGGCTCTATCCGGTCGAACTGCCGGGCTGGCGCCGCAACATCCTGCGTCTGGCGCTTGCCTGCCGCGCGGTGCGCTCGGACTACACGTCCATCCAGGTTTATGCGAGCCGCTGACGACGCAAAGAAAGAAGGCCGGAATTGCTTCCGGCCTTCGATCTTCAACAATGCCGGTTGACGGCTATTCGTGAGATGTGTGCGCCGCGTTCTTGTCATACGGCGTGAACGGTCCCAGCTGGCAGACGGACTTGGTCTGGATGGAGCGGATCGTTTGCAGATTGCCGCAAATCTGATCGGGCGGCGTCGGCTCGTAGATGAAGCCGTTGAAGGTGAGGCCCACGCAATCGCTGCGCAGCGTGTTCTGCCAGGCCTTGCCATCCTTCATATAGAAAATGATGGTGTGCGAATTCGGCGTGGTCGTGCGATCGATCTGATAGGTCTTCAGGCAGACATTGCCCGAACTGGAAACCGATGCAGGCTGCGCCGAAGCGGCGCCTGTCATCAGCGCCAAAGCGGCGGCTGCAATTGAAATCATCCTGAATTTCATTTTCATCTCCTTATCGCGCCCCTCGCGATGTCTCCCGGAACGCCGGGCCGGTTATGCAGGTTTGCGTTATCCCTGGTCGTCGTCATCTGGCGGAGGCGGGCCCATGTCGTCATCGGGCGCATCCGGCTGGTCATAGCTGTTGTCGGGCTGGCTGTTGTCATAGCCATCCTCGCCATCGTCGATGGGCGGTTCATCCCCATCCGAAGGTGCTGCGTCCGGCGGCCCGCGATCATCGGGCCCATAGCCCTGATCGGGCGGCCCCTGATCATCCGGCCCCGAATCTTCATCCGGCGGGCCCTGATCGTCTGGCCCCATCTCGTCGTCCGGCTGGCCATTGTCCGGCCCATAGCCCTGTTGCGGCGGCCCGCTATCATCATCGCCCATCTGGTCGTTCGGGGGCGGCAGGGGCGAGGCCGTATCGCTCGCGCTTCTCCTAACCTGCTGTTCCAGCTTTGCTTCCAGAGATTCCAGTTGCGCGGATGGATCGGACTGATCGAGCACGCGGGCCCGCTCCAGACAGGAGCTGACCAGATCGCGCGGCAGGCTGTTGCCACCGCAATCGCGCATCACTTCCGCCGCCGTATCGTCTCCCGCCGCGGCATAGGCGGGTGCGGCCGAAGCCAGCAGAAATGCCGTCAAAGAACCGGCCAAACCCAAGCGGACCATCGAATCCTCGCTGCGAACGAATACCGGCTCATATTAAACGAGGTTCCGGCCCGTTCGTCGCCCTGTGCTTAAGACTTCTTTTCTGAACGCAGGCTGAAGGGCCGGTATGCCTTGACTTTGCCGCGCCGCACTCACAGATGATCCGTCCACTTTCTAGGGAAATAAGCCGTGTCCGCGCCCTCCTCGCCAAGTGAAATGACTGTCACCCTTCCCGACGGGAAAGCGCTGACGCTCACGCGCGGGGCCACCGGCGCCGACGTCGCCGCCGCCATCGGGCCGGGGCTGGCAAAAGCAGCCCTGGCCATCGAGGTGGACGGCAAGATGTGGGACATCTTCCGCCCGCTGGAAGGCGACGCGAAGGTGCGCATCATCACGCGCAAGGATCCCGAGGCGCTCGACCTGATCCGCCACGACAGCGCCCACGTTCTGGCGATGGCGGTGCAACAGCTCTATCCCGGCACGCAGGTCACCATCGGCCCCAATATCGACGATGGCTTTTTCTATGATTTCGCGCGCGACACGCCGTTCACGCTCGACGATCTGGCGAAGATCGAAGCGCGCATGCACGAAATCGTTTCGCAGGATGTCGCGACAAGGCGCGAGGTGTGGCCGCGCGACGAAGCGGTGGCGCATTTCGAAAAGCTCGGCGAATTCTACAAGGCCGAACTCATCCGCGCGATTCCGGCGGGCGAGGATGTGAGCATCTATTTCCACGGCGACTGGCACGACCTCTGCCGCGGCCCGCATTCCGCCTCCACGGGAAAGATCGGTCAGGCGTTCAAGCTGACCAAGATCGCGGGCGCTTACTGGCGCGGCGATTCCAACAATCCGCAATTGCAACGCATCTACGGAACAGCGTGGCGCGACGACAAGGAACTGGCGGCCTATCTCTATCGCCTCGAAGAAGCCGAGAAGCGCGACCATCGCAAGATCGGCAAGGAGATGGAGCTTTTCACCTTCTCGCCGGATGTCGGCGCGGGGCTTCCGCTGTGGATGCCCAACGGCATGGTGATCCGCCAGGAGCTGGAATTCCTGGCGCTTCAGGAAGAACGCAAGGACGGCTATCGCCGGGTTGCGACACCGCACATCGCCAAGGAAACGCTCTATTACCGTTCGCGCCACCTGCCCTATTACAGCGAAGGCATGTACACGCCGCTCGATATCGACGGCGAGAATTACTATCTGCGCCCGATGAACTGCCCGCATCATCACCTGATCTTCGGGGCGACGCGGCATTCCTATCGCGAGATGCCCATCCGCATTGCGGAATACGGACAGGACTATCGCTACGAAGCCTCGGGCGGACTATCGGGCCTGATGCGCGTGCGCGGCTTCTGCATGAACGACGCGCATATCTATTGCCGCTACGATCAGGCCAAGGAAGAGTTCATCCGCGTGCTGCGCCTGCATGCGCGCTATTACGACCTGATGGACATCAAAGAATATTACATGCGGCTTTCGCTGCCGGACATGAACAAGCTCGACAAATATGTCGACGAGCCGCAGAAATGGCTCGATGCCATGACCATCATCAAGCAGGCGATGGATGAATCTGGCTATCACTATGTCGAAGGCAAGGGCGAAGCCGCTTTCTACGGACCCAAGATCGACTTCATGATCAAGTCCGCCATCGGCACCGAATACACGATCTCGACCAACCAGCTCGACTTCCTCGCCACCCAGACCTTCGATCTCAAATATGTCGGCGAGGATGGCGCGGATCATCCCGTCTACGTTATTCATCGCGCCCCGCTCGGCACGCATGAACGCTTCACCGCGTTCCTGATCGAACATTATGCGGGCGCGTTCCCCACCTGGCTTGCCCCCATCCAGGCGCGCGTGATTCCGATCAGCGACAAGGTGAGCGACTACGCCCAGAAGGTGCTCGATGCCTTGTTCCAGGCCCCGGTGGTTAATGGCACCGCCGGTCTGCGGGTGGACATCGACACCACGGCCGAGCGCATGCAGAAGAAGATTCGCGACGCCCAGTTGCAGAAAATCCCCTATATGCTTGTGGTCGGCGAGCGCGAAGCGGCGGAAGGAAAAGTCGCCGTCCGCCTGCGTTCCGGCAAGGATCTGGGCGCGATGCCGATTGAAGCCTTCGTCGAGCGGATCAAGCGGGAAGCCGAAACCCGCAAAGAAACAGTGGATTAAGGCTTGCCAAACCCGCGCGCAGTTCTATTCTGCGCGGCGAGCCGGTCTGCCTCCGCAGTCCGCGTTCGCGCGACAACCACGCCGCGCGCCGACCTGAGGAGATTCCGCCTGCGCCAAATACGAACAACGTTTCGTGGAGCCGGCAAATGCTCCGCGGACTGCGTGCGCACGGCTGTTAACAGGAGAGAGTCATAGTACCCAGACGTTTTCAATCGCAGACACCTACGCCCGCAGCGAAGGACGGTCCCCGCGTCAACGAAGAAATTTTCTCACGCACCATTCTTCTGATTGGTGACGACGGACACAAATACGGCGAGATCGGCATCGACGAAGGCCGCGCCATAGCCGAAGAAAAAGGCTTCGATCTGGTCGAGGTTTCGCCCGAGGCGAAACCTCCCGTGGTCAAGCTGATGGACTACGGCAAATTCAAATACGAACAGCAGAAAAAAGCCGCCGAAGCGCGCAAGAAGCAGAAGGTCATCGAGATCAAGGAGATCAAGATGCGCCCGACGATCGACGATCACGATTACGACGTGAAGATGCGTTCGGTCCGCCGCTTCTTCGACGAAGGCGACAAGGTGAAGGTGACCTTGCGCTTCCGCGGCCGCGAAATGGCGCATCAGCATCTCGGCATGGAACTGCTCACCCGCATCCAGAAGGATGTCGAGCCCGTCGCCAAGATCGAGCAATATCCGAAAATGGAAGGCCGCCAGATGATGATGGTGCTGGCGCCGAGGTAGCTCCTCTGACCTCCCCCTTGTGGGCGGAGGTAGCGGCAGCGTACCGACATCGAACAAATTCCGAGCACAGCGAAGAATTTTTCGGGGAGGGGTCCGGCGGTCAACGCAATGGACCCCTCCCCGAAATTGCTTTGCAATTTCGACCCTCCCTCAAGGGGAGGGTTTAGGGCTCCGGCCATTCCTCACAACATCTCGCCACCGTTTCGGGATCGCAATTGCCGCCCGAAAGGACGATGGCAATAGACTGGCCTTCGAGTTTTCCCGCCAGCAATGCGGCCAGCGCGGCGCTGCCGCCAGGCTCCACCACCAGCTTCAATCGCCTGAACGCGAAACTCACCGCGCGCGCCATCTGCGCATCGCTGACGGCGACGCCGCGCAATCCCAGCTTTTGGGAAATCGCAAATGGCACGCGCCCCGGCGTGGGCGCCATCAGGCAATCGGCAATGCTCGCACCATGCGCGGGCGCGGACGATCGCGCGCCGCTTTCCATCGAAAGCCGCATGCCATCGAAACCCTGCGGCTCGACGCTGACGACGCGGGTGTGCGGGCTGAATCTGGAAAGCGCCAGGGCGATGCCGCTCACCAGCCCGCCGCCGCTGCACGGCACCGCCACGAGATCGAGACCGGGCATATCCTGCGCGATCTCCAATCCCACCGTGCCCTGCCCCGCCACCACGCCCGCATCGTCAAACGGCCTGACCAGCACCGCGCCGCGCGCATCGCAAATCTGCTGGGCAATCGCCTCGCGATCCTCGCGGTGGCGATCATAGGTCACGATCTGCGCGCCGAGCGCGCGCGTTCCCTCAAGCTTGGCCTGCGGGGCATCGACGGGCATCACGATGGTGGCGCCCATGCCAAGCGAAGCTGCCGCCGCCGCCACACCTTGCGCATGATTGCCGGAGGAAAACGCGACCACGCCCGCGCCGCGATCCGCTTCGGGGATCATCAGCAGCCGGTTGGTCGCCCCGCGTATCTTGAACGATCCTGTCCGTTGCAGGTTCTCGGGTTTCAGGAAGATGCGCCCGCCGACCCGCGCATTCAGGGCCGCGCTTTCCAGCAGGGGCGTGCGGAAAACGAACGGTGCGATTCTGGCGGCAGCGGCTTCGATATCCGCAATCGTGGGAAGGTCGGGCGTCATGTGTGGCCAAAGGATACCATCGGGCGAAGATAGCGCCCCTGTCTTTACGGTGCCGCAAAAATCCCTTAGCCCAGATGCGGCGGACGAGGGTATGGTCCGCGCGTGGCGGCACTTGCCGGCCACGCCCCTCTCAACCGGTCGAGGAAACGCGTGCTGAAGGCCTATCAGCTTCAGAACGGCGCTCTCAAAGGCGCCGTGATTGCCGAGGGCGCGGTCATCGCGGCGGATACGCTGTGGATCGACCTGCTCACGCCGACCGCCGAGGAGCGGCGCATGGTCAATGCCATGCTCGGCATGGAACTGCCCACGCGCGCCGACATGGAGGAGATCGAGGTCTCCAGCCGCCTCTATCAGGAGGACGGCGGTATCTTCATGACCGCCATGGTGCTTGCCAACACCGAGGGCGACCGGCCCATCGCCGATGTGGTGAGCTTCGTGCTCGCCCACGAAAAGCTCATCACCATCCGCTACATCGACCCGCAGCCCTTCCGCACCTTCGCCGCGCGCTGTGAGCGTACCCATGTCAGCGCCAAGGGCGCGGAGACGGTGTTCATGGTGCTGCTGGACGTGATCGTGGACCGCATGGCCGACATTCTGGAACGTGCGGGCTCCGACATCGAAACCATCAGCCGCGAAATCTTCGACATCGACCCGCAGCACAAGCTGGGCACCAGCGATTTCCAGGGCATCCTGCGCCGGCTGGGCCGCAAGCACGACCTGACTGGCAAGATGCGCGAGAGCTTGCTCACCGTGGGCCGGATGCTGAGCTTCATGACCCAGGCGACCGAAGGCCGCTCGAGCAAGGACGTTCGCACCCACATCAAGACGATCACGCGCGACGTGCAATCGCTGCAGGATCATTCTTCCTATCTCAGCACCAAGCTCAGCTATCTGCAGGATGCAACGCTGGGCCTCATCAACAACGAACAGAACAACATCATCAAGATCATGTCGGTGGCGGCCATGGTGTTCCTGCCGCCCACGCTGTTCGCCTCGATCTGGGGGATGAATTTCAGCTTCATGCCCGAACTTCATTCCGCCCTTGGATACCCTTTCGCCATTCTGGTGATGATCACCTCGGCGGTGCTTCCCTATCTGTGGTTCAAGCGCAAAGGCTGGCTCTGACAGGGCCATGAACAGACCTGCCCTCGGAATCGGCCTCAAGCTCGGCGCGACGCTTGCGTTCTCGCTGATGTATGCCGCCATCAAGCTTGCGGGCGATGTGCCGCTGGGCGAGGCGATTTTCTTTCGCTCCTTCTTCGCGCTGATCCCGCTTTTTGTAATGGTCTCCTTCACCACAGGCATCGCGAACGTCGCCCGCACCCGTCATCCCGGCATGCATCTGATGCGGTCGCTGGCGGGTGTCTCCTCCATGTTCCTGAATTTCGCAGCACTCGAAACGCTGCCGCTGGCCGACATCACCGCCTTCAGCTTCGTCATGCCGATCTTCGCGGTGGTGCTGGCGGCTCTGATGCTGAAGGAACGCGTGGGGCCTTATCGCAGCGTTGCCGTGGGCCTCGGCTTTTGCGGCGTGATGCTGATGATCGAACCTTATGGCGGGTTGGGCGCCATCATTTCCGCGGGCCCTTCCAAAGGCGCGGGGCTGGCCATCGGCGGATCGCTGCTTTCGGCCTTCGTGGTGGTCTTCATCCGCCAGATGAGCGCCACCGAGAAAAGCGAAACCATCGTGTTCTATTTCATGTCCACCGCCGCTGCTGCGGGCGCGCTGGCGATGATCGGCGGCTATGTTGTGCCCGATGCGCATATGGCGTTCTGGCTGGTGCTTTCCGGCATCTTCGGCGGCTTGGGGCAGATCTTCATGACCTATTCCTATCGCTTCGCCGAACCTTCGTTGCTTGCCTCTTTCGATTACGTCGCGATGGTCTGGGCGACCGCGCTGGGCTACCTGCTGTTCGCGGAGATCCCGCAAACCATGGTCATGATCGGGGCGGGCGTGGTGATCGCGGCGGGGCTCTTCATCGTGTGGCGCGAGCGCCGACTGCACAAAAAGGGATTGCCGCTGCCCGCTTCGGTTTAGCGCAGCGCCGCGCGCACAATGCGGTCGATCAGCGCGCGATAATCATATCCTGCTTCGCCCGCTGCAACTGCGAAACCCGCGCTCGGTTCAATGCACGGATTGGGATTGAGTTCGAGAATGGTCGGATGACCGTTCGCATCGACACGGAAATCGACGCGGGCATAACCGCGCAAACCGAACAAATGCCACGCACGCACGGAGAGATCGCGCAATTGCGCGGCGAGGTCCGGCTCGCGGGCGGCCCATGCGAAGTCGCGCACGGTGTTGGTGGAATCGAGCGATTGCTCATCCCATTTCGCGGTGTAACCCACGATCTTCGGCTTGTGTTCGGGCCACGCTTCGAAGCGCATTTCCGCCATCGGCAGCACGCGGGGCGCGCCGTCTTCTTCGAGCACCGCGACATTGAACTCGCGGCCTTCGATATAGGCTTCCGCGAACCATTGCCCGCCATAAGCCCCCGCGCAGAATTCCGCGCGCGCGGCGATGGCATCGCGGCCCGAGAGCACCGCGTTGTCATCCAGACCGACGGAGGCATCTTCCAGCGCGGATTTCACGATACAGGTTTGCGTGTCGGACAGTCCCGCCCAATCCGGCGGCACGGCCCATGGCGGCGTTGGCAATCCGGCGGCGGCAAGACGACCCTTGGCCAGCGGCTTGTCGCATGTCGTCACCACGGGTTCGGAGCGGTTGCCCGTATAGGGGATGCCGAGTTGATCGAACAACGCGATCACCTGCCCTGCGCGATAGCCGGAACCTTCGACCGCCTCGACCACATTGAAAAGAAGATCGGCGCGCGCTTCGCGCACCAGCGTTTTCAGATCTTCGAGTTTGGGCGTGAAAGCCGCCTTCACGATCTGGTGCCCGTTGGCGACGAGCGCCTGTGCGATGGCTTCGGCCTGGATCAGCGTATCCTGTTCGTCCGGCGGCGCGTCGGGCGGAATGTCGGAATGCAGGACCAGAACGCGCATCACGGACGCAATTCGGGATGGCGTTTCAAAAACGCCTCCATGATCTTTCCGATCAGTGCCTGATAGGGGATGCCCTTGAAGTTCGAGATGAAACAGAGATCGGAATAATCGGGGCGCAGGCCCGCCAGCGGATTGACCTCGATGAAATTGGGCTTGCCGTGTGCATCGTTACGGATGTCGATGCGCCCGCCATCGCGGCACCTGAGCGCGCGCCATGCGGCCAGCGCCACCGCGCCCGCGGCTTCGGCGGCATCGTCTTCCGCGAGGCGGATATCGACCTTGTCTTCCCAATAATTCTTGTTTTCGAAGCCATAGCCGTGGCCGACATAATTTTCCTTCTGCCGGATTTCGGAAACGCCCAGCACTTCGGCATCGGGGCCAGTGCCGGTGATACCCACGGTGAATTCGCGCCCCGGCAAAAAGGTTTCGACCAGCACGGGCTGACCGAACTTCTGCAACAGATCGGCGGCGGTGTTTTTCAACTCGTCTCTGTTGGTCACGCGCGATTTCGCATTGATGCCCTTGCCCGAACCTTCGGCCACGGGTTTCAGGAACAGCGGGAATGGCAGATCGATCTTTGCCGCATCTTCGATCTTCTCGATCACGGCGAAATCGGGGGTGGGTACCCCACAATCGCGCACCACGCGCTTGGTCATCGCCTTGTCGAGCGTCAGCGCCATCGTGAGCGCATCGGAGAAGACATAGGGAATGCCATACACTTCGAGGATCGCGGGCACCTGCGCCTCGCGGGAAACGCCTTTCAACCCCTCACAGAAATTGAACACGGCATCCCAGCGTTCGCCCGCCGCCAGCTTCTCGATCAGCTTCTTCACATTGCCGATGCGGCAAACCTGCCAGCCCTGCGCGGCGAGCGCATCGCAGATCGCATCGATGGTGATTTCGCTGTCGAATTCGGCGGCGTCCTCTTCGCTGAAGCCCTGCGCGAGGTAATCGGATTTGAGGTCATAGGCGACCCCGATACGCATGGCGATTTATTCCGCGGCGGAAGCGGGCTTATCGCTGCCCAGCGTGCCCATGGGATCGGGGTAGCGGTAGACCTTGCCCTCGAAATTGCGCAGCAGCAGATCGTCGCCATCGCGGCCGACGACCGAATCCGGCGCAATCAAAATCTTGCCGCCGCCGCCCGGCGCATCGACGCAGAATGCGGGCGAGGCATAGCCGGTTGTGTGGCCGCGCAGCGCGCGAATGATCTCGATGCCCTTCTCGACCGTGGTGCGGAAATGGCCGGAGCCGCGGATCGGGTCCATCTGATAAAGATAATAGGGCTTCACGCGGCGCTTCAGCAGGCCCTGCATCAGCGGCGTCATGATCGCGGCATCGTCGTTGATGCCTTTCATCAGCACGGTTTGCGAGCCGAGCGGAATGCCCGCATCGGCGAGGCGCGCGAAAGACTCCGTCACTTCCGCCGTCAGCTCGCGCGGATGGGTGACGTGAATGCTCATCCACAGCGGATGATGCTTCTTCAGCATCTTCACCAGATCCTTGGTGATGCGCTGCGGCGTGACGACCGGCATCTTGGTTCCGATGCGCAGGAATTCGATATGTTTGATCGCGCGCAGCCGCGTCAGCAGCCAGTCGAGCTTGTCATCCCCGATGGTGAGCGGATCGCCGCCGGAGAGCAGCACGTCGCGCACCTCGGTATGGGCTTCGAGATAGGCGAGCGCCTTTTCCCACTGCTTGACCGAAAACTGATATTCCCCGCCCGGATTGCCGACGAGGCGCGAGCGTGTGCAATAGCGGCAATAGGTCGAGCAGGTGCCAGTGGTGAGAAATAGCACGCGGTCGGGATAACGGTGCACGATGCCGGGCGCGACCGTGTCGTGATCCTCGCCAAGCGGATCATCCGTCTCGCCGGGAAGCTTGGTGTATTCGTCGCCGGTCATCACATGGGTGCGGCGCAGGGGTTCGGTCGGATCGTCCAACCCCATTAAACTTGCGTAATACGGTGTGATGCCGACCGGCAGCGAACCTTCGTGCCGCTCGACGGCGCTGCGTTCATCCGCCGACAGGGTGAAGATGCGCGAAAGTTCTTCGAGATTGCGGATGCGCGCGCGCATCTGCCAGCGCCAATCGTTCCACTCTGCGGTGGTGGTTGCGGGGTAGAAGCGGCGATAGAAGGCGCGGGTATCGGGATTGACGGGAAAGCGAAGCAGCGGCTTGGCGTGTGCCTTGACGGGCAAGGGAAGCGTGGTCGCTTCCTGAAGATTCCGGTCCGCAGCGGTACCCGAACCTGCACGCACGGCCCGTAGCGGAAGCTTCGGGTCGCGCCCCCGCACAATCTGGAGACTCATCGATGTCTCATGTGCACCAGCGAATATGCCTCGAAAACCCCTTCGGCTTCCCATCAAACGGCACATCGATCTCGAAAGATCATTAGAGCGATCTCGAAGATCGTCAAGAGAGCGCGGGCGGCCCGCCCCTTTCATCAACCCTATTCGGCGGGCGGCGCGATGACCTGATGCACCGCGGCCACGCGATAGATGTCGATGGTCACGGGCTTGCCGCGGGAGTAGTTGAGGCCGCTCAGCGTATCGACCTTCGCGGCCTGGGCGCCCATCTCGGCCAGCCGGTCGATGAAGGCCGTGCGCTCGTGGCGCTCGATCAATGCCAGCCCACCGGCATCGGCCACCGCATCCGCGGCCGCCGATCCATCGACGGCCAACCGCGTGTTTGTTCCGAGAAGAAACACCAGGCTCGGCTCCTCATAGCCCGCGAGCACCACGGGCGGATCGCCGGCACGGGCATCCTTCGCCACCAGCGCCGCCGCACGCGGAGAGACCCAGAGCTGTTGCAGCAGGGGCGCACCGCCTAGCGTCAGTGTCGCGTAGAGGACGGCGGCACCGGCCAGGGCAAACACGATCGCTCCACCCTCGTCGCGCCGGAAGAAGCACGGGATCGCCAGAAGCCCGATCACGCCACCCAGCACGCTGGCCGCCATCAGCCAGATGGGCGCATGGCCCGCATAGATCGTGGTGGCGGCGATGGGGGCTGCGGCAATCGCCAGAACGCCGAGGCCATATTGCACGATGGCGGCGAACCTCAGCAGGCCCTCGCGTTTCAGCGGCACCTCGCTCACGGCCCACAGCGCCATCAACGCGGCAAGCGCGGGATAGGCCGGCAGGACATAGTGCGGAAGCTTGGTCGGAACGATTTCGGCCACGACCCAGACTGATGCCGCCCACACGATCAGAAACCGCATCGCCGGGGCATCGCGGCGGACGGCGGCAAACGCGATGGCCGGGATCAGGAACAGCGTCGCGGGCCACAACGCGACACTGGCGAGCGCAAGGTAATAGCCGGGAAGCGCGCCATGCGATTCCTGCCCACCGGCGAGTTTGCTCGCGAAATCGCCACCCAGGGATTGGGTGAAGAAATTTCCATGGGTCTGTATCCAGATGGCGATCAGCCAGGGCAGCACGATCGCCAGCAACACCGCGAGACCGGCAACGGGGCGCGTGGCGCGCAGCCACGCCCCGTTACGATCCCAGAGCGACAGCACCAGCGCGGTGAGTATGCAGACGCCCGGCGTGACCGGACCTTTGACGAGAATGCCGATGCCGATGGCGGCCCATCCGGCAAGGGCGATGGCCCAGGGCAATTTGGGCCGCCCCGAATTGCGGGCGGCGAGATAGGCGCGCAACAGCATGCCCTGTGCCGCCACCACGGTTGCAAGCAGCACCGCATCGGTCGTGGCGATGGTGGCTTCGGCGGAGAGCAGCAGCGTGCCCGCCAGCAATGCCGAGGCCGCGAACGCCGCTGCCGGAGGCGCCACGGCGCGCGCGAGCCAGAAGGTCAGCCACGCCGCGGCAAGGCCACCGAGAAACGATGGCAGGCGATAGGTCCAGATATGGCTGCGATCGCCCAGGCCCGCGACGGCGGTTGACGCAGCCTGAAGCCAGTAGATGCCGACAGGCTTTTTGTAGCGGGGAACAAAGCCGAAGCGGATGTCGACGAAATTGCCCGTCTCCAGCATTTGCTTGGAGGATTGGGCGAAGCGGCTCTCATCGCGGTCGAGCGGCGGCAGGCTGAAAAGGCCGGGCAGCCACAAAAGCGCGCACAGCACAAAAAGGGCCGCATATGGGCGTTTGGCGGCGGCATCGAAGGCGCGCGCGGCGGGGCCGGGTTTCACGGTCTCGGCGATGGGGGAAACGCTCCTTCCGCCCGGCTGTTGATGCGGGCCCTGCCCTTGTATAAGGCGCGTCGCGCGGCGTGTGGATAGTCACTCTTCCGCAATCCGCAAAGGCCGGATCCATTCGATGCCCGTTTCGCTTTCCGTTGTGGTGCCGGTGAAGGATGAAGCCGGGAACGTCGGGCCGCTGGCCCGCGAGATCGCCGATGCCGTGGCCGCCGAGGATGCCGAGATCATCTTCGTCGACGATGGCTCGGGCGATGCGACGGCGGACGAACTGATCGCCCTCAAGGCAGCCCTGCCGAATCTTCGCATCCTCCGGCATGGGCGCAATTCGGGACAGAGCCGCGCGATCCGAACCGGGGTGCGCGCGGCCCAGGGCGCGATCGTGGCCACGCTCGATGGCGACGGGCAGAACGATCCCGCCGATCTGCCCAAACTGGTGACCGCGCTCAGGGCGGACAACAGGCTGGGCATGGTGTCGGGCGTGCGGGCGAAGCGGAAGGACACGTTTTCGCGGCGGCTGGCCTCCAGCCTCGCCAACGGCTTCCGGCGGCGCGCGCTGAACGATACGGCCGTGGACTCCGGTTGCGGCATCAAGGCATTCCGCCGCGAGGCCTATCTCGCCCTTCCCTATTTCGACCACCAGCACCGTTTCATGACGACCCTGATGCTGCGCGAGGGCTATGCGGTCGGCTTTGCCGATGTGAACCACCGCCCACGCCTGCACGGCACTTCGAAATACACCAACCTGCAACGCATGTTTGCGGGGATCTCCGACGTGATGGGCGTGCGCTGGCTGCAATCGCGCTACAAAGGCGATCCCGAACCGACGGAGCTTTGAATGTCCTATCTCTTCGGCTGGCTCACCACCGAGCATATCTGGCTGCTGATCGGCTTTGCCGGTCAGGGCCTCTTTGCCTCCCGCTTCCTGGTGCAATGGTTCAAGAGCGAGATCGAGGGGCGCAGCGTGATCCCCGTGGCGTTCTGGTATTTCAGCCTGGTGGGCGGGGTCATCACGCTCGTCTACGCCATCCATGTCGGCAAGGACGCGGCCCCCTTCATTGCGGGGCAGGCGGGCGGGCTCGTCGTCTATGCGCGCAACCTCTATCTGATCTTCCGCGAGCGCGCCGCACTCGCCCAGGCGGCCCATCCGCAGGGCTGACGCGATGTGATAGAAGCCTTCAGGCTTTTCGCTGGAGGCTTTCGTGCGATCCTTTCCCCTGATGATCTTTGCGGTGCTCGCCTACAACGCGGCCGCATTCGGCGGCTTCATGTTCGCAGGCGCGCCTGACGGCATGGTGAAGCTGCTGGAGGCGGGCCACCCGGTGCCGATGTTCTCGGGCGACATCTGGAGCTTCACGCTGGGCGATACGATTGTGCTGCTCGGCTTCATCTTTCTCTTCATCGAGATCATCAAGGCAACCCGCACCACCTCGGTCGAGATCGTGAACCACGCCTTCTCGGTGCTGGTGTTCATCGTGTCGCTGATCGAATTCCTCGTGCTGCACAATTTCGCGACATCGGTGTTCTTCTTCCTCACCTTGATGTGCCTGTTCGACGTGATCGCCGGCTACACGATTTCCATCGTGGCCGCGAAACGCGACCTCGGCATCGCGGCGGTCACACCATCGAGCTAAGCCCGGACCGGCATCGAACAAGACCGGAAATTGACCACAACCGCCGGGCATTTCGCCCTCAAAGGCGGCTGGCGTTTTCAAATAAGAAACCGTGGGCGGGCTATCCTTGCGATATCGCGGGCGGGTGATGTGTCAACCGCGAGATAGGAATATAGGCACATTGGAGAACGCCGGTTGTGAAGCGATTTGAAAGCCTCGATGGATTGCGCGGCGTCTGCGCTTCGATCGTGGTGCTCTTTCATTGCGACACCGTGCTGTACACCGGGCACTTGTTCAATCACGGCTATCTTTGCGTCGACGTTTTCTTCGTGCTCTCCGGCTTCGTCATTGCACTCACCTATGAACCGCGCCTGCGCGCCGGAACGGGCGCGGCCGCATTCCTGAAAGCACGATGCAGGAGGTTGCTGCCGGTGCATTTCATCGGAACGGGCATCGTTTCGCTCACGGCGGCCAGCCTGTGGGCGGCGGGGTTTATCCAGCTACCCGGATTCACCTACCCGATCATGGCCGGTGTGATGTTGCTCGGGATGCTGATGATCCCGCAAAGGCTCGTAACCGGCGACGCTTTTCCGTTGAATTCGGTTCTTTGGTCCCTCTGGGGCGAGTGGCTTGCCAATATCGTCTATGCGTTGGGCGTCTATGCGGTGCGCACCTCGATCCTGATTGCGCTTGTCGCGATCTTCTGGGGCATCACCAGCTATTACGCCTTTCACAATCCGTTCGGCTGGATGATGGGCATCACCCAGCATGACATGACGGGTGTTGTGGGGCGGTCGATGGGCGGGTTTCTTGCGGGCGTATGTCTCTTCCGCGCCTACCAGCGAGGCTATCTCGCAAGATTGCCTTCGCTTTCCCCGGAATTGCTTTTTGCTGCGTGGCTCATCATCTCTGCCATGCCGGCGCCCACCATCACACCCGCGTTCGACATGATCGCGGTCATCGTCGTGTCGCCGCTGCTGATCGCGTTGCTGATCCGCAGCGACAAGCCGATGCCGAAGATTTTTGTGAAGCTGGGCGCGCTTTCTTATCCGCTCTACGCGTCCCACCTCGCGTTCATCGCAATTGCCGCAGCCTATTTTCAGGAATTTCACGCATCGCGCCACATACTTTACGCGGTGCCGATTACCGCGGCTTCGCTGATCCTGGCCTGGGCGATCAACCGGATCACCGCACGCAAATCATCTTCGCCTGCTGCTTACCGGAACAAGAAGCTGCCCGGCGCGGCCCCTGATCCCGCATAGCGTATGCACCGCCTCGCGTCCCGCGGTGGGACGCGAAGCGGGCAAGGATCAATGTCAGCGATTGCGCCTGACGCTGGACAGTGCCGCGCGCAGTTCGTTCGCGTCGGCGTTTTTCACGCGGTTGGCGAGGATCTGGTTCACCGTCACCGTGCGGCCGTAGAAATCGTTGTTCCAGCCTTCGCGCGGCTTGATGACCGAACCGTTCAGGGTCAGCCCGCCATAGGCGCCCTTGGCGCTGGTCCACACGATGATGTCGCCCGAGAGGTTGCCGCTTGTTGCACCTTCGGCGCTGGCGCCGACCGTGACCACGGTGAGGCCTGCGCCCGCACCGATCTTGAACTCACTGCGTTCAACGGCGCGCAGCGCGCGGTCGCTCATGATGAAAAGAACGAGCTGGGCCTGTTCGATGCCGATCTGGAAACCGAAGGACGCCGAGCCCATCGTGTAGAACGCAGGCGAACTCCAGCCGCTCTTGTTGCGGGCGAGCAGCACGCCATCGCCACCCTCGCCGCCAAAGATGAAACCGGCCTTGACGAGTTTGGGGATGATGAGCACCGCGCGGGCCCGGTGCAACAGGTCGCGCGAGGGACCAAAAGTCTGGTCGGATTTCATGTCTTCAACGGTGGAGCGCGCATTGGCGAGCACCGCCGTCTGGTCGGAGGCCGATGCCGCCGATGTGGCCATAAGGCCCGCCGCCAGCGTTGCGGCTGCGGCAAATGTCGATAACAGCTTCATATTTATCCCCTTGAATAGAAATGGTTGTGGCGCGCCTGCCGACAGAATTGTCGGCAATGGCGCGCCATTCGACGTGAAAACGCAGAAGTTCCAAAAAAGCTGCGTGGGGTTCAGTTTATCTTTTCGGGCCGCTGGTACACCAGCGTCTTGCCATCCCAGACTTCGATCTGGCGGGTGCCCGAAAGTTTCATCGCATGGGCGAGGATTTTGGCCTGTTTGTCGTCTGTGCACAGCGCGCAGAACTTGGCGGCCAGCGTGCCGTCCGTGTTGAGGTAGCAGATGTCGTAAGTTGGCATGGGTGACACTCCTTCGACTTGCCCCCTATGCATTAGGCAAGTTCGCGTACACCGCGATGTAAGTCGAGTGACAATCGCCGTCACAATCATCACGCTTCATCCGCGCGATGACACAATGGTTAGCGTGAACTTGCTTTCACAATGCGACTTGAATGTTTGTGCACTGCACAAACATGCGCGCGAAGCCGAGCTTCGCGCGCATATCCCTTATCGATGAGCGGTCTTCAGGTTGAACACGACAACCGCTTGCGTTTCGGAGGCGATCGCCTTGCCTTCCCGCGTCGCTGCCCGATAGCGCCAATTTGCGAGCACCCATTGCGTTGCGGCATCGTCAAGGCGCTGTGCTCCGCTCGATTTCACGACCTCTACGCGGCTGACGTGCCCGTCATCGGCGATGAGAATGCGCAAACCCACCGTGCCTTCCTCGCCGAGCCTGCGCGACAGCGGCGGATAGGGCGGCGTGGAATGCGTGCCCATCAGCGAGACGACGCCGGTTGGGGGATATGGCGTGGCTGGTTGTGGCGTCACGCGCACCGGATGTTCGACATGGGCAACCGTGATCGTGTCTTGAGATGCCTTGTCGATCTTCACCAACGGCATCTGCACTTGCTCCAGCCTCGGCTGTTCCAGCTTTATCTCCGGCGGCGAAGGTGGCACGGCGGGCGGTTCTTCGCTCGGCAGAATCCGCGCCACGATCATGTGGGGAATAAACGGGACCACTTTGATATAAAGCCCGGTCATCAACGCATAGATGAGCACCAGATGAAGCGTGCCCACGGCGATTGCACTGGTGGCGAGGCGCTGTGGTGAACGCGGTGCGGTTTCGATGAGAACATGCGATGCAGGACGCTGCATAAACTCCTCCCGAGGTTGGGCCGAAATCGGCCAAGCCGGCGGAAGCAGGCAGGCATCGCCGGCCTGTCCAGCCGGATGAGAAGAGGTTGCAGGCGCCTTTCGGTATTTTCACGACCGAATGAAGGCAATTGCGGCGTTCAGAACATCGGCAGGCGGAAGCAAATTCGTGCCATCACAAAAGGCGGCGCCAATTTGAGTTCGCGTGGATCAAACCAGCCCCATGCCGGTCAGCAAGACGACCGCACCAACCGCCAGTGTCGTGACCACCATCGCATAAGAAAGCATCGACGAAATCATCGCTGGCCGGTCTCCTGCCATCCGGGTGGATGGGCGTTTCCTGGAACGTGTCGCTCAAGAAAACGGGTGGCGGCCCGGTTCGTTCCGCGTCTACTCGTTGGCCTTGATTTCGGGGAACGCGATGTCCACCCGTTTCTGGCCCGAAGCAGGCACGACGAAGGTCGCACTCTTCACCGGCGAATCGGCGCGGCCCGAAAGCGATGCGGTGACCTTGTAGGAGCCACCGGCCGGCGCCTTGACCAGCACCCAGGGCGCCCAGCAGGTGAATTCGGCCACATCCTTGCCGGCGCTGCTCAGTTTCACATGCATGCCGGAAAGAAACTGAGCGGCCGCGTTGGAGAACTCCACGCGCACGGGATAGGCCTGCCACTGCGTATCGTCCTTCGAGGAGCCGGTGCCGGTGCAAAGAACGGTAAGGCCGCCCATCTCGACGGGCTTGTCCTGCGGCATGCTCTGGCCGGCATCGTCGGCATCCATCGGCGCGCCGGGCTTCAGCGAGTTCGGCGGCGGCAGGGGCGTGGCATGCGGCAGGGGCTGGTCGCCGGAGGGATCGGATTGGGCTTGAACCGGGTTGAGTGCTGCGCCCGAAAGGGCGGCCGCCATAACCGCACAGGTCGCCATTTTCACAAGCCGCATGACCGTCCTCCAATGTTTTGTTCGAATAATCGTGACCAATAGGACTTGGCTTCGCCCGCAGGACGGGCAAACTCCACATCAATAACTGCCGGGCACCATAAGGGTTCCCGATGCTTGAGGGGAGGAGTTTCGATGAGAACAATTTATCTGGCCCTGGCGCTTGGCGCACTGGGCATTGCCGCGGCGCAGGCAGCCCCCGCACCCACGGCCTCGGCGCGAATCGATGGGCTCGACGGAAAGCAGATCGGCACCGCGAAATTCACCCAGGCCGGGCACGGGGTGCTGATCGAACTCGACGTGCATGGGCTGAAGCCGGGCGCGCATGGCGTGCACATTCATTCGGTGGGCCTTTGCGATGCGAAGGCGAAGTTCGAAAGCGCGGGCGGCCATTTCTCGCCCACACCCAAAAATCACGGCTTCATGGACAAGCATGGGGCCCATGCGGGCGACATGACCAACCAGTTCGCAGATGCGAACGGAAACCTGCGCGCCTCGATCATAAACCCGAATGTCACGCTGCGGCGCGGCGAGCGTTCCCTGTTCGACAAGGATGGCTCCTCCATCGTCATCCATGCCACGGCCGACGATTACAGAAGCCAGCCCGCGGGCAATGCGGGCGGGCGCATGGCGTGTGGTGTGATCCGGCACTGACGGGATTGTGATCGCGCAAGACCGCGAAGTGCGGGCTTCCTCTTGCTAGCGTTGCCTCGGGCAACCGAGCAAAGAGGAATGAACCATGAAGACTCTCATACTGGGGCTCACGCTTGCGCTTCTCGGCGCGGGCGTGGCCGATGCGCAAACCATCCCCGCTTATGTCAAGGCGGCGGTCGCCGATCCGGGGCGCGGGGACGATGCGCAAGCCGATGCGCGCCGCCATCCGGCCGAGCTTACGACATTCGCGGAGGTGAAACCGGGCGACAGCGTGGTCGATCTCATTCCGGGCAACGGATATTTCACGCGCGTGTTCTCGAAGATCGTTGGGCCGAAGGGCCAGGTTTACGCGATATGGCCGAATGAATATGCGAAGGTCGACAGCGACGACGTGGCGACCATCACCACACTCGCGAAGAACCCGGCCTATGCCAATGTCAGCATGATCCTGGAGCCGGGTGCCGCGTTCTCCACACCCAAGCCTGTCGATGTGGTGTGGACATCGCAGAACTATCACGATTATCCCGACAAGTTCATGGGCAACATCGATCCCTCCGTGCTCGACAAGGCGGTGTTTGCGGCCCTGAAACCGGGCGGGTTGTTCATCGTGGTCGATCACGTCGCCGAAGCGGGGTCGGGATCGCGCGACACCGATACGCTGCATCGCATCGATCCCGCCCTTGTCAGGAAACAGGTCGAAGCGGCCGGTTTCGTGTTCGAGGGCGAAAGCAATGTGCTGCGCAACCCCGCCGACACCCACAAGCTCAAAGTGTTCGACAAGACCATCCGCGGCCACACCGACCAGTTTGCCTACAAATTCCGCAAGCCGAAGTAAGATCGCATAGGTGAACCGCCATACATGCATGACGGAATCGGGCATGGTGCGCGCGCTGACAGGGGTGCCGCGCCATGCCGATCCTTCACCAGATGCAGATGTCGGGCAATTGCTACAAAATTCGATTGGCCGCGCGCCAGCTGGGCATCGCGCTGACGCTCAGGGATTACCCGTTGATGACGGGCGAAACCCGCACGCCCGAATTTCTCAAGCTCAATCCCAACGGCCGCGTGCCGCTGCTCGAACTGGACGATGGCCGCACGCTTGCCGAATCCGGCGCCATCCTGTTCTACCTCACCGAAGGCACACATCTTCAGCCCACGGACAAATGGGCGCGCGCACAGATGATGCAATGGATGTTCTTCGAACAGTATAGCCACGAACCCTACATCGCGGTGGTGCGCTTCCTTGTGGCCTATGCGCCGAAGGATCTGCTGGAGAAACGCCGCGCGCAATTGCCGGGGCTAATCGAGGGCGGCAACGCGGCGCTGGGCGTGATGCAAACCCACCTTTCGAAAAACGCGTGGTTCGCGGGCGATACCTATTCCATCGCCGACATCGCCCTCTACGGCTACACGCATTGCGCCTGCGAAGGTGGCTTTGATCTTAACCAATATCCCGCCGTGACGGCATGGCTTGCACGCGTCAAAGCCGTTCCGGGGCACATTGCGCTTTCCGAAAGCTGGTAGTTTTTCTTGCCAGAAGGCGCACAATTTTCTATACCGCCTGCGTTCGAGGCTGCGCCGAGCCAGTTCATTCCCTGCGCTGCCACCGGAAAACAAAACAAACCCGGTGCGAGAGGGACGATTACGCTTTCCTAAAAAATCGCTGCTTCGACAACCGCTGCGTGCATGGGGTGCGCCGCGGACTTTCATCGTTCAGGAGACGGCCATCATGGCGACTACCGGTCAGGTCAAATTTTTCAATTCGGCAAAGGGCTTCGGTTTCATCGCGCCGGAAGGCGGCGGCAAGGATGTGTTCGTGCATGTCAGCGCCGTGGAAGCGGCAGGCCTGCGCAGCCTCAACGAAGGCCAGCGAATTACGTTCGACGTCGAAGCCGACAAGCGCGGCCCCAAGGCCGTGAACCTGAAGCTCGCCTGATCGGGGCACTCCGGTTTTGCGAACGGCGCGGAGATCACTTCGCGCCGTTTTGCTTTTGGGCGTCACCCTCCACCGCTTCGCGCTACCCCTCCCCCGCTTGCGGGGGAGGAGGCGAACGCAGTGAGCCGGAGGGGGGAAGTCCTGCGCGGGATGCGCTACCTTGCGCATATGATTCAAGCCGAATTCGTTTTCGTCTATTCGACGTTCCCCGATGAAGCATCGGCCCGGCGCGTGGCCGAAGTGCTGGTCACGCGCAGGCTCGCGGCCTGCGTGAACATCCATCCGCCGATGACCAGCATCTATGAATGGCAGGGCAAGCTCGAAACCGGGCCCGAGATCGCCGCCTTCATCAAGACGCGCGCGTCACTGGTCGATGACATTATTGCTGCAGTGCGGCCGCTACATCCTTACACGGTGCCCTGCTTCCTCGTGCTGCCCATCGAATCGGGCAATGCAGATTATCTCGACTGGGCGCGGGCCCAGACCAAAGACTGACTGCTCGCGAATCGCCCGATCGTGTATGCTGGCGCGCACGCTCGCATTCGAATGAGCAATTTCCATCAGGGAGATTCGACCATGGATATGTCGCGTAGACTTGCAGCGGAATTCATCGGCACGTTCTGGCTCGTATTGGGCGGGTGCGGCAGCGCGGTGCTGGCCGCGGGCATTCCCGATCTCGGCATCGGCTATGCCGGTGTCGCACTGGCGTTCGGTTTGACGGCCGTGACCGGCGTCTATGCGCTCGGCCATATTTCGGGCGGGCATTTCAATCCGGCGATTACATTCGGCGTGTGGAGCGCGGGGCGCTTTCCGGCCGCTATGGTCATTCCCTATTGGGTGGCACAGGTGATCGGCGGACTGGTGGCGGGCGGCGTGCTCTATGTGATTGCCAGCGGCGCGGCGGGCTTCGATCCCTCGGCGGGATTTGCCTCCAACGGCTACGGCGAACATTCGCCCCACGGCTATTCGCTTCAGGCGGCACTTGTTTGCGAGGTCGTGATGACCTTCATGTTCCTCATCGTTGTTCTGGGTTCGACATCGGAAAAGGCGCCGGTGGGTTTTGCGCCGCTGGCCATCGGGCTGGCGCTGACCCTGATCCACCTGATCTCCATCCCGGTGACCAACACCTCGGTCAACCCCGCGCGCTCGACCGCGGTGGCGCTGTACCAGGGGAGCTGGGCCATTTCGCAGCTCTGGGCGTTCTGGCTGGCGCCGCTGGTGGGGGCGGGCCTTGCGGGCATCGTCCACCGCTGGCTGGGCTTCAACGAGACCGGCCGCCTCGCGCCCAAAATGTAGGCACATCGTAACGCAGCCTTTGCCCGGCGAACCTCATGCTATGGTCGCCGGGCAAAGGAGCTGCGATTTTGGGTTTCGAGGCACTGGACCGGGCCTGCGTGCTGGATGGGGATGCGCTGCGTCACGCGCTGACCGCGCTCGCGCGCGACAGCGGCAATCAGGACAAGCTGCGCAAAGCCGCCCTCGATCTGATCAAGACCGCGTTCAACGAAACCCGCGCCCACATAAAGACCCGCACCGAAAGCGGCCAGCTCACGGGGATTGCGGCCGCACACGCACTCTCCGAATTGCAGGATGCGATCATCCAGGTCATCTACGATCTGGCGACCAAACATTTCTATTACGCGCAGAACCCCACCGCCGCCGAACGGCTTTCGGTGATCGCCACCGGCGGTTACGGCCGTGGGCTGCTGGCGCCGGGATCGGATATCGACCTGCTGTTCCTGCGGCCGCTCAAGCAGACGCCCTGGGTCGAGAGCATCGTCGAATTCATTCTCTACATGCTGTGGGATCTGGGGCTGAAGGTGGGGCATGCCACGCGCTCGCTTGCCGAATGCGTGCGCCTTTCCAAGCAGGACATCACGATCCGCACCTCGCTGCTCGAAGCGCGCCATCTCTGGGGCGATGAGAAACTCTATGCCGAACTGCGCAAAACCTTCTGGTCGGATATAGCGGCCAAAACCGGCGCCGAATTCGTCGGCGCCAAGCTCGCCGAACGCGACGAGCGCCACAAGCGCCAGGGCGAAAGCCGCTATCTCGTCGAGCCGAATGTGAAGGAAGGCAAAGGGGGCTTGCGCGATCTGCAAACCCTCTACTGGATCGGCAAATATCTCTACCACGCCGATGACGCGGCCGATCTTGTTGCGCACAATGTCTTCACGCGCGACGAATACAAGACCTTCCAGAAAGCGGAAACCTTTCTCTGGAATGTGCGCGTGCACCTGCACTATCTCGTGGGCCGCGCGGAAGAACGCATTTCCTTCGACGTGCAACCCGAACTCGCCCCGCGCCTGGGCTATACGGGCGACAATCCGCGCCGCGCGGTGGAAGCCTTCATGAAGGATTACTTCCTCGTCGCCAAGGATGTGGGCGATCTCACGCGCATCTTCTGCGCCGCGCTGGAAATGCAGAACAAGAAGCCGCGCCAATCGCTCTCGCGGCTTATTCCGGGTTTTCTCAAGCCGCGCACCAGCGAGGATGAGTTCTTCGTCGAGAACGGCCGCCTTAACCGGCGCGAAGGATCGTTCCGGCGCGATCCGGTCAACATGCTGCGCATCTTCCAGATCGCGGACGAGAAGAATCTCGACGTGCATCCCGATGCGCTGCGCACGATCACGCGCACCCTGGACCTCATCACCGACGATGTGCGCCACGATCCTGTCGCCAACCGCATCTTCCTCGACATTCTGTCGTCGCGGCGCGATCCCGAGCGCGCGCTCAGGCGGTTGAATGAATCCGGCGTGTTCGGCCGCTTCGTGCCGGAATTCGGCCGCGTGGTGGGATTGATGCAGTTCAACATGTATCACCACTACACCGTGGACGAGCACCTGATCCGCGCGGTGGGCAATGTGGCCGCCATCGACCATGGCGACCTGAAGGACGAGCACCCGCTTTCGACCGACATCATCAAGCGCATCAAATCGCGCGAAGTGCTCTATTGCGCGATCCTGCTGCATGACATCGCCAAGGGCCTGCCCGGCGATCATTCCGAAGTGGGCGGCGCGATCGCCGAAAGCCTGTGCAAGCGCTGGGGCCTGCCGCAGGCCGATATCGACGCGGTGGTGTGGCTGGTGAAAAACCATCTGGTGATGAGCGACGTGGCGCAGAAGCGCGACATCGCCGACCCCAAGACGGTGCGCGATTTCGTGGCGACCGTGCAATCGCCGGAAATGCTGCGGCTGCTGCTGATCCTGACGGTCGCCGACATTCGCGCGGTCGGGCCCGGCGTGTGGAACGGCTGGAAGGGCCAGCTGCTGCGCGAACTCTATTACGAAGCCGAAGGCGTGATGCAGGGCGGCGATGCCACGCCCGCGCGCTCCTCCCGCGTGAAAGAGGCCAAGGAAGCGCTCGCCAAACGCATCACCGATCTTCCGCCGCAGGCCCAGGCGCACGCGCTCTCGCGGCACTATGATTCCTATTGGCTCGCATTCGACGACGCCACGCATGAGCGCCACGCCCGCCTGATGGCGCAGGCCGATGCCGACAACGAGCTTCTGTCGCTATCGGCCGAGAGCAACGCATTCCGCTCCATCACCGACATTGCGTTCTACACACCCGATCATCCGGGCCTCTTCTCCCAGCTCGCGGGCGCGGTTTCTGTCTCCGGCGGTTCGATCGTGGATGCGAAGGCGTTTACGACGACGGATGGTTTCGCGCTCGATGTCTTCTCGGTGCAGGATGCCGAAGGCGGGCCGTTCGGCGATGTGCGGCGCATCAACCGCCTGCGTGACAACATCACCAAGACGCTTTCGGGCCAGATGTATCCGCGAAAGGCGCTCGCCAAGCGCGAGGAAGGCCGCCGCCAGATCGCCGCCTTCCGCATGACCCCGCGGGTGAATTTCGACAACGACGCCTCGGCCACCGCAACCGTGATCGAAGTGGAAGGGCTCGACAGGCCGGGCCTGCTTTATGATGTGACCCGCGCGATCTTCGATTCCAGCCTTTCGATCTCGTCGTCCATCGTGGCCACCTATGGCGAGCGTGCCATCGATACCTTCTATGTGCGCGACAGTTTCGGGCACAAGATCAAGCATCCCGACAAGCTGGCGGCGGTGCAGAAGACAATCCTCGCCGCCCTTGAAGGGGCTTGAAGCCATTGGGCCTGCCGGGCCATAACGCCCGCACGTCTCAAGGTCTTCCCGACATGACCGCCACACATCGCCCGCTCGTCCTTTCCGGCATGCAGCCGACCAACACGCTGCATCTGGGCAATTATCTGGGCGCGCTGAAGAACTGGGTGAAGATGCAGGCAGAGATGGATTGCCTGTTCTGCGTGGTGGACATGCACGCGATCACGCAGGATGTGGGCTACCAGAACCCCGGCGAGCTGGCGAACGCCACGCGCGAAGTCACGGCGGCCTATATCGCAGCAGGCGTGGACCCCGCGCGCACGCCGATCTTCAACCAGGCGCAGGTGCCCGAACATGCCGAGCTTGCCTGGGTGTTCAATTGCGTGGCGCGGCTGGGCTGGCTCGACCGCATGACCCAGTTCAAGGAAAAATCCGGCAAGCACAAGGAACGCGCGAGCGTCGGGCTTTATACCTATCCCGTGCTGATGGCCGCCGACATTCTGGTTTACAAGGCGACTCACGTTCCGGTGGGCGAAGACCAGAAGCAGCATCTCGAACTGGCGCGCGACATCGCGCAGAAGTTCAACAACGACTTCAAGGCGCCCGATTTCTTCCCGCAGCCCGAACCTGTGATCACAGGCGCGGCCACGCGCGTGATGAGCCTGCGCGACGGCACCAAGAAAATGTCGAAATCCGATGAGAGCGACAATTCCCGCATCAACCTGACCGACGATGCCGATGCGATCGCGCAAAAGATCCGGCGCGCGAAAACCGATCCAAATCCCCTGCCCGCTTCGAAGAAGGAACTCGAAGGCCGCCCGGAAGCGGAGAACCTGATCAATATCTACGCCGCCCTTTCCGACGATTCGCAGGAAAGCGTGATCGCTCAATTCGCGGGCCAGCAATTCTCCGTCTTCAAGAACGCGCTCGCCGATCTGGCGGTCGACAAGCTCACGCCGATCCAGCGGGAAATGCGCCGCCTGTTGGGCGACCCCGCCGAAATCGACCGCATATTGCACCGCGGCAGCGAGAAGGCGCGGACCATCGCCACCCCCATCATGGGCGAAGTCAAACGGCTTGTGGGTTTTGTGAGTTAAAAAGCCGCGAGCAAATCTTTTCCGGCAAGCGTATGGTTTGGCCGTCCTCTCTTGGGGAGTCGGCATGGACCTCGATCCGCTTATTCTTTCGCGGCTTCAGTTTGCCTGGGTCATTGCGCTTCACATTCTCCTGCCTGCTTTCACCGTCGGGCTCGCCTCCTACATCGCGCTGCTCGAAGGCATCTACTTCTTCTCCGGGCGCGAGACATGGCTTCGCATCTCGTCATTCTGGACCAAGATCTTCGCCATTTCCTTCGGCATGGGCGTGGTTTCCGGCATTGTCATGCCGTTCCAGTTCGGCACCAATTGGAGCCGCTTCTCCGATGCCACTGCCAATGTGCTGTCACCGCTGCTCGCCTATGAAGGGCTGACCGCATTCTTTCTGGAATCGGCGTTCCTCGGCGTGCTGCTGTTCGGCCGCAAGCTTGTGCCGGCATGGGCGCATTTCGCCGCCGCCGTGATCGTGGCCGCGGGCACGTTGTTTTCCTCGTTCTGGATTCTGGCGACCAACAGCTGGATGCAAACACCGGCCGGTTACAAAATCGTCGATGGCCGCTTCTTCCCGGTGGATTGGTTCGCGGTGATCTTCAATCCCTCCTTCCCCTATCGCCTCGCCCATACGGTGGTGGGATTTTACGTCACCACCGCGTTTGTCGTGGTTGCGGTGGGCGCATGGCTGATCCGGCGCGGCAATTATCCCGCCGAAGGCAGGATGATGGTCTCGATGACCTTGTGGCTGCTGACCGTGCTGGTGCCCTTGCAGATATTGCTGGGAGACATGCATGGCCTCAACACGCTGGAACACCAGCCCGCAAAACTCGCCGCCATCGAGGCGCATTGGAATCGCGAGGCCCACGCCCCGCTCACGCTGTTCGCCATTCCCGATGAGAAGAACGAGACCAATCACGCGGCCATCGAAGTGCCGGAACTGGGCAGCCTGATCCTTACCCACAGTTTCAGCGGCGAAGTTCCCGGCCTCAAGGAATGGCCGCGCGATCAACGCGCGCCTGTGGCCATTCCGTTCTTCGCGTTCCGCATCATGGTGGGCCTTGGCATTTTGATGCTGGCAATGGTGGTGACCAGCCTGTGGCTGCGCATCCGGCGCAAGCTCACCGCCAACTGGTATCTGGTTCTTTGCGAATGGATGGGCCCTGTCGGTTTCGCAGCCGTCCTTGCGGGATGGACCACCACCGAAGTCGGCCGCCAGCCCTGGACCGTTTACGGCCTGATGCGCACCGCGGATTCCGTTTCGCCATCGCTGACGGGATGGGATGTTTTGCTCTCCCTGCTCGGCTACATGGCGGTTTATCTCCTCATGTTCCCGGCGGGTGCGTTGCTGATGCGGCGCATCGTGCGCAAAGGGCCGGGCCGGGTGGATGAACCCGGACCTGTCGGCAGCGGCGTGCCCAAGCACAACGTGGTCGGAATGCCGGAGGGCCAGCCATGATCTTCGATCTTGTACCCATCTGGTCCGGGATATTGGCGCTCGCCGTGTTCTTCTATGTTTTGCTCGATGGCTTCGATCTGGGCGTGGGCATTCTTTATCGCTTCGCGCCGGATCGCGAGGCGCGCAATCTGGTGATGAACACCATCGCGCCGATCTGGGATGGCAACGAAACCTGGCTGGTGCTGGGCAGCATCGGATTGCTGGCCGCGTTTCCGCTGGCCTTCGCGATCATCATGCCGGCGGTTTATTTTCCGATCCTGGTCATGCTGCTGGCGCTGGTGTTTCGCGGGGTGGCCTTTGAATTCCGCTTCCGCGATGCCGAACACGCCACCTTCTGGGACAAGGCGTTTCATTATGGTTCGGCCGTGGCGACCTTCGCGCAAGGCATCGTGCTGGGCGCCTTCATCCAGGGTTTCAAGGTGGAAGGGCGGCATTTCGCAGGCACGAGCTTCGATTGCTTCACGCCCTTCTCGCTTCTCACAGGTGTCGCGCTTCTGTTCGGTTACGGATTGCTGGGAGCCTGTTGGCTGATCCTGAAGACCGAGGGCGAATTGCAAACCCGCGCGCGGGCACAGGCGCGCATCTGTTTTCTGGGCGTCATCGCCTGCGTCGGCATTGTGAGCCTGTGGACGCCGATGATGAATGCGGGAATTTCGCAGCGCTGGTTTTCCTGGCCCAACATCGCTTTCCTCGCGCCGATCCCCGTCATCACCGCCATCCTCGCGGTTCTCGAATGGCGCTCCATCGGGCGTGATGAGATCGCGCCGTTCTTCTATGCGGTGGGTTTGTTCGCGCTCTCCTATCTGGGCATCGGCATCAGCCTGTATCCCATGATCGTGCCGCACAGCTTCACCTTGTGGCAGGCGGCAGCCGACCCTTCCACCCAATTGTTCCTGCTTCTGGGAACCTTGTTCCTGCTGCCGGTCATTCTCGTCTATACGGGCTGGTCCTACTGGGTTTTTCGCGGCAAAGTGCGGGCCGATATCGGCTATCATTGAGCCATGACCACGAAGAACGTTCTTGTTACGGGTGCCGCAAAGCGCCTTGGCCGCGCTATCGCGCTCGATCTGGCGCGACATGGCTGGAATGTGGCGATCCACTACCACAGTTCCGAAAAGGAAGCCCGCGCGACCGAGGCCGATGCCAGGAGCGCGGGCAACAAGGTGGCGCTGTTGAAGTGCGATCTTTCGCGCGAGGAAGAAACGGCGGCGCTGGTGGACCGCGCGGCGAAGGAACTGGGCCCGCTGACCGCGCTGATCAACAGCGCCTCGATCTTCGAAAACGACGAGTGGTATAGCGCCGACCGCGCCTCGTGGGATAAGCACATGGAGACGAACCTGCGCGCGCCCCTTGTGCTGTCGCAGGAATTTGCCCGTCAGGTGCCGCGCGATGAGGGCGGCGCCATCGTCAACATCATCGACCAGCGGGTTCTGAAACCGACACCGCAATTCCTCTCCTACAGTCTGAGCAAGGCGGGGCTCTATTGGCTGAACACAACTTTGGCGCAGGCGCTCGCGCCGCGTGTGCGGGTCAACGCCATCGGCCCCGGCCCCACGATGAAGAACGAACGCCAAACCCCCGCCGATTTCGAGCGGCAGCGCGAAGCGACCCTTCTGGGCCATGGCGCGGAGCCCGCCGACATTTGCGTGGGTGTGCGCTATCTTCTGGATGCGCCCTCGGTCACCGGCCAGATGATCGCGGTGGATGGCGGCCAACACCTGATCTGGCAGACGCCCGACGTGCGCGGTAAGGAATGACCATGACCAAGCTGCCCAACGTCCAGCCGCTGCGCATTGCCGATGCAGCCCGCGGCATTCGCCATGTGTTCATCCGCAATCTCGAACTGCTCGCCCAGATCGGCATTTACGGCCACGAACAGGGCAAGCTTCAGCCGGTGCGCGTCAATGTCGATCTGGCGGTGGAAGATGTGATCGAGGTGGGCGACCGGCTGGAAAAGGTGGTCGATTACGCCACCATCGAACAGAAAATCCGCGCCCTGGTCGCAGCAGGCCACATCAATCTCGCGGAAACATTGGCCGAACGCATCGCGCAAGCCTGTTTCGACGATGCCCGCGTGAAAACCGCGCGCGTCCGCGTGGAAAAACTCCACGCCCTGCCCGGTGCGGAAAGCGCAGGCGTGGAAATCGAGCGGCAGGCGCCGCAATAACGATCACTTCGCGCGGCCGCGCCGCCTCACCGCGCGCACCAGCGTTTCGTTGATCCGCCCCTGCCAGCCACGGCCATCTTCCTTGAAGGCGTTCACCACTTCGGGATCGAGACGCAGCGTCACCTGCACCTTCGGATGCTCCGCGCGCGGCCGCCCGCGCAGCTGCTTTACCGCTTCGGTGAATTGAGGAAACACTTCCAAGAAAGGCCTTCCGTTGCGGAAATCCTCTTCAGTAAGTTCGGGATTGTCGGGATCGTCGATGGGCTCGTCCCGATATTTGCGTTTACGAGCCATAGCGTTTTGCCTCTCTGTCATTAGCCTTGCGAAAGCTGATAATTCGGATGCGATCTCCACGCACCGTCAGAGCCACCACGTACAAGCGCTCTTTCCACAAACCGTAAGCTTGAGAGCGCCGCTCGCCGTAATCTCGCCGTCCATCATGCACAATGGTCATCGTGTCCCACGGCAGATCGGCAACATCCTCAAAATCCAAACCATGTTTGGCTAGGTTCGCTAGACGCTTGGCCGGATCCCATTCGAACTCCATGATTAAATGTAGTGCTTAAAATGGCCGCCGTCAATATTTTTCGCACTACAATAAATCGACCTTGGCAGACCAGCGCCCTCGCGCCTATATCGAAGCCATGGACAAAACGCTCGATAACGCGCTCAAAGGCCCTCCGCGCATCCAGGCTTATCTGAAAAACCTGCCGGATCAGGCGGGCGTCTATCGCATGCTCGATGACAAGGGGAACGTCCTCTATGTCGGCAAGGCGAAAAGCCTGAAGAAGCGGGTGGCATCTTACGCGAAATCGGGCGGACATACCGAACGCATCGCGCGCATGATCTCCGAAACCTCGGAGATGATCTTCGTCACCACGGCATCCGAAACCGAAGCGCTGCTGCTGGAATCCAACCTCATCAAGCGGCTGAAGCCGCGCTACAATGTTTCCTATCGCGACGACAAATCCTTTCCGAACATCCTGCTGCGCGAGGATCATGAATATCCGCAGCTTCTGAAGCATCGCGGCGCCAAAACGACCAAGGGTGTCTATTTCGGCCCCTTTGCGAGCGCAGGCGCGGTGAACCGCACGCTCAACACCTTGCAACGCGCGTTCCTGCTGCGCTCCTGTTCGGATTCGGTGTTTGAATCGCGCACGCGGCCTTGCCTGCTGTTCCAGATCAAGCGTTGCAGCGCGCCTTGCACAGGCCGCATCGACAAGGAGGGGTATACCGAGCTGGTGCGCGAAACCGAGCTGTTTCTCAACGGCAAGTCGCGCGCGGTGCAGGAGCAACTTGCAAAAAACATGAATGCGGCTTCCGACGCGCTCGATTTTGAATCCGCCGCACGCTTTCGCGACCGTATCCGCGCGATGAACCAGATCCAGTCCCATCAGGGGATCAACCCCACCACCTTCGCCGATGCCGATGTGTTCGCCGTGTTCAGCCAGGGCGGCGAAACCTGCATTCAGGTGTTCTTCTTCCGCGCGGGCCAGAACTGGGGCAACAAACCCTATTTCCCCAAACACGACCGCGAGCTTTCGGCAGCCGAAGTGCTCGAAAGTTTCGTCGGCCAATTCTATGACGAGCGGCCCACGCCCACACTGATCCTTCTTTCGGAAGATGTGCCAGATTGCCATCTCATCGCCGAAGCTTTTTCGTTGCGTGCCGAGCGCAAAATCGAAATCTCCGTGCCCCAGCGTGGTGAAAAGCGCGAGATCGTGGAGATGGCATTGCAGAACGCGCGCGAGCAATTGCTACGCCGGGTGGCGGAAAATTCGGCGCAGCGCGAATTGCTGGACGGCGTGGCAGACCTCTTCGGCCTCGAAAACCCGCCGCGCCGGATCGAGGTCTATGACAACTCGCACATCCAGGGCACCCACGCGCTCGGCGGCATGATCGTTGCCGGACCCGATGGGTTCGAGAAGGGCGAGTATCGCAAGTTCAACATCAAATCGACCGAGCTTACGCCGGGCGACGATTACGGCATGATGCGCGAGGTGCTGTCGCGCCGCTTCGCCCGCCTGGTGAAGGAAAGCGGCAACGATGACGCGCGCGCCAAATGGCCAGACATCGCGCTGATCGATGGCGGGCCGGGCCAGCTTTCGGTGGCGCAGGCGGTGCTCGAAGATCAGGGCATTGAGGATGTGCTGCTGGTCGGCATCTCCAAGGGCCCGGATCGCGATGCGGGGCGTGAACACTTTTACATGAAAGGCCGCGAGCCCTTCCGCCTCGATCCCAAGAGTCCGGTGCTCTATTACCTCCAGCGACTCAGGGACGAGGCGCACCGATTCGCCATCGGCAGCCACAGGAAAAAGCGTTCCAAGGCCATCGGGGCCAATCCGCTGGACGAGATCGGGGGCATCGGGGCCGCCCGCAAACGCGCGCTTTTGCAGCATTTTGGCTCGGCGCGGTCGGTTTCGGGGGCCAGCCTTAACGATCTGGAAAGCGTGGAAGGCGTGAGCGCCACCTTGGCCAAAAAGATTTTCGATTTCTTCCATCCGGGCGGGTGACGCACGCCCCGGGTTTGATACATTCGGCCCATGTTCAATATCCCGAATATCCTGACGATGTTCCGCATCTTCCTGGTGCCGCTGTTCGTGGCGGCAATGGTGATGCCGGGGCAGAGCGCGCGGATCGGGGCATTCGTGATCTTCTGCCTCGCCGGCATCAGCGATGCGCTGGATGGGTTTGCCGCGCGCAAGCTCAAGGCCGGATCGGATTTCGGCAAGATGCTCGATCCCATCGCCGACAAGATTTTGGTCGGTGTGGCGCTGATGATGCTCGTCGCCGATGGTGTGTTCGATGGCTACAAGCTGTTTCCCGCCCTCGTCATCCTGGCGCGCGAGATACTGGTTTCGGGTCTGCGCGAATTCCTGGCGGGGCTTGATGTCAGCGTGCCCGTCTCGCGCATCGCCAAGGCGAAGACGGCGATCCAGATGATCGCCATCGGCGCGATGATTCTGCGCCCGCTCGCCAACGGCTTCGTGTCCGGCACGCCCGCCAGCGCCTACAGCACCTTTGCCTATACGGCGTTGTGGCTGGCGGCGGCGCTCACCGTCTACACCGGCTATGTCTATTTCCGGGCAGGTCTTGCCCATGTGCGCCCCGCCAGCGCCACGCATGGAGAGCCGGTGTGACGCTCGTCTATTTTGCCTGGGTACGGCAAAAGACCGGCGTCGCGCAGGAAATCCTCGAACTGCCGCCCGGCGTGGCGACGGTGGGTGATCTGATCGAACATCTGCGCAATCGCGGAAACGGATATGGCGAGGCATTCGGCGATCCGGCGCGGCTGCGCGCGGCTGTCAATCAGGCGCATGTGGCCTTCGACGCAGCGCTCTCGCAGGACGACGAAGTCGCGTTCTTTCCCCCGGTGACAGGCGGATGAAACCGCATATCCGCATCCAGGAAGAAGATTTCGATCTCAACGACGAGATCGAAGCTTTGAGCGCCGATCAGACGAATGTGGGCGCCGTCGCAAGCTTTGTCGGGCTGGTGCGGGGCGATGATGACCTTTCATCGCTGACGCTGGAACATTATCCCGGCATGACCGAGCGCGAGATCGCAAGCCATGTGGACGAAGCGACAAAGCGCTGGCCCTTGATGGGCGTCACGATCATCCACCGCGTCGGCACGCTGAAACCGGGCGAACGCATTGTTCTGGTCGCGGTCGCCTCATCGCATCGCGGTGCTGCGTTCGCCGCGTGTGAATTTCTGATGGATTACCTCAAGACCCGCGCGCCCTTCTGGAAGCGCGAAGACCGGGACGGCGAAACCCACTGGGTGGAGGCGCGGAGCTCGGATGATGAAGCGGCGCAACGCTGGAAATGAATGAGCTTGCGATTTATACAAATTCTGATATAATTCGGGGGCGTGATGAAACGCGTGGAATTTCTGGGAGATTCACTCGACCAATTGAAGGATTTCCCCGAAGGCGCGCGAAAGGAAGCCGGGGTTCAGTTGCACAAGGTGCAACTGGGTTTCGACCCGAGCGACTGGAAGCCGATGGCAACGGTGGGATCAGGGGTGCGGGAAATTCGCATCCGCGACCCGAAAGGCGCCTTTCGGGTTCTCTATGTTGCCCATATCGCGTCGGCGCTTTACGTGCTGCATGCGTTCCAGAAGAAGACGCAGCAGACAGCAAAGAAAGACTTGGATCTGGCCGCATCTCGGCTGAAGCAAATTCTGGAGAAATGACGATGAAACGTCAGAATTTCGAGAATATCTGGGACGCGCTTTCGGATTCGCCTGAAGAAGCGGCCAGCATGACCATGCGCTCAAACCTGCTGATTGCCATCGAGCAGCGAGTGCGGAGCTGGAAGGTGACACAAGCCGTCGCCGCCAAGCGGCTGGGAATCACGCAGCCCCGCCTCAACGATCTGCTGCGAGGCAAGATCACGAATTTCAGCCTCGACACCCTTGTCGATCTCGCCGCGAAAGCAGGGCTTTCCGTGCGGATCAATATCGCCAAGGCAGCGTGATTACAGCTTCACCGCCGACACAGCCTTGCGCGTGTCTTCGCTGTAATCGTTCATCAGCGTTTCGCTGATCTGGCCCGGTGTGAAGCGGTGCGGGCCGATTTCCGATACCGGCGTCACTTCGGCCGCACTTCCGGTGAGGAAGCATTCGGAGAAATCATCCAGCTCTTTCGGATCGATGTGGCGTTCGACCACCGGAATCTGGCGGGCGCGCGCCAGCGCAATCACCGATTGGCGCGTGATGCCGTTCAGGAAGCAATCCGGCGTCGGCGTGTGCAGCGTGCCGTCCTTCACGAAGAACATGTTCGCGCCCGTCGCCTCCGCCACCAGCCCGCGATAATCCAGCATCATCGCGTCGGCATAGCCCTTCGATTCCGCGGCATGTTTCGACATGGTGCAGATCATGTAGAGGCCCGCGGCCTTGGCGTGGCACGGCGCTGTATCGGGCGCAGGCCTGCGCCATTGCGAAATATCCAGCCGGATGCCTTTGAGCTTTTCCTTGGGATCGAAATAACTGCCCCATGGCCACACCGCGATGGCGACGTGGATCTTGGTCTGCTGCGCGGAAACCGCCATCATTTCCGAACCGCGATAGACGACGGGGCGCACATAGGCCTCGGTCACACCCTGTGCGGCGGCGGTATCCATGGACGCCTTGTTGATCTCGGCTTCCGTGAACGGGATCTTCATGCCGAGGATTTCGGCCGATTTGAAAAGGCGCCTGGTGTGCGCTTCGAGGTGATAGATGCGCCCGTTATACATGCGCTCGCCTTCGAACACGCAGGAGGCGTAGTGCAGCCCGTGGGTCAATACATGGGTCTTGGCATCGCGCCAGGGCACCAGCTTGCCATCGAACCAGATCGAGCCATCGCGATCGTCAAAGGGAATCACAGAAGGGGCTGCCATACTCAAATCCTCTACCCGCCCGGGAACTCTTGTTTTGGAGCCCGCGAGCGCCTAAATAAGTCAACATGACTGACATAAAACCGGCAGGGCATCCGCCCGGCGTTTCGCCATTATACTTGCGCGACGAGGAGTTAAAGCAAGGCTTGGATTTGCTGTTCTTCGCCATGCAGAACGTTTGGGCGCAGGGAACGCCGCAACCGAATGACGCAGCCCTTGGAAAAGCCCATGGCCGCGCGCTGCATTTCATCGCGCGCCAGCCCGGCCTCACGGTTGCGGATTTGCTGGCGCTTTTGAAGGTCACCAAACAAAGCCTCAACCGCGTGCTGAACGATCTGTTGAGCGCGGGCTATGTGGAACGCCGCCCTTCGCCCAGCGACCGGCGCATGCGTCAATTGCGCCTGACGCATAAGGGAGAGACTCTGGTCAACGCCCAATGGGAGGCCCAGCGGCCGGCGCTGGTGCGGGCGTTCCGCGAAGCCGGCCCGGAAGCCGTGATGGGATTCAGGCGCGTGCTGACCGGGCTGATGTCCGAGGAGCGGCGCAAGAGGATGACACCGTGAGCGCGCAGAACAGCGATGCCCATATCCTCGCCGTCGATGATGACGAACGGTTGCGCACCTTGCTGCAACGCTATCTCACCCAGAACGGCCTGCGTGTCAGCGTGGCAGCCGATGCCGCCGAGGCGCGCGCGCTGATGAAAAGCATGGCGTTCGATCTGCTGATCCTCGATGTGATGATGCCCGGCGAATCCGGTCTCGATTTCGCGGCCGATCTGCGCACCCGCTCCGCAGTGCCGATCCTCATGCTCACCGCCCAGGGCGATCCCGAACATCGCATCGCGGGCCTCGAACGGGGGGCAGACGATTATCTGGCCAAGCCCTTCGAGCCGCGCGAACTCCTGCTCAGGGTGGAAGGCCTGCTTCGCCGCACCACGCCGGTCGCGCGCTCGGCCCATCGCGAGGTGCGAATGGGCGATGCCGTGTTCGATCCCGAACGCGCAATGCTGCAAAAGAAAGGTAAGCCCGTTCACCTCACCTCGTCGGAAGCAGCCCTGCTGCGTCTCTTCGCGGCCAATGCGGGGCGCGCTTTCTCGCGCGGCGATCTTTGCGTGCGGCTGGGGGTTTCGCTCGAACGCTCGATAGACGTGCAGGTCACGCGCCTGCGCCGCAAGATCGAGGAAGATCCCAAGATGCCGCTTTACCTGCAAACCGTGCGCAATGTCGGATATGTCCTTGTCCCAGACAGAACATCCTGAACCGCGCGCGCGGTTGCGCGCCGGCGTTCACCCGTTCCGCGCGTTGAAGCGGTTGTTGCCGCGCGGATTGTTCTGGCGCTCGCTCATCATCATCGTGGCGCCGGTCGTGCTGTTGCAGGGCCTGATGTCTTATTTCTTCTTCGAGCGGCATCTGGAAATCACCACCGAGCGCATGGCGACCGATGTGGCCGCCGATGTGGCCTTCCTCATCAATCTCGAAGACACATCGCCCGCCGCCGACCGCCCCGTCCTGCGCGGCAAGGCGCAGCGCATGTTGCGCTACACGATCACCTTCTTCCCCGGGGACAGGATCGGCGCGCCCGCCCGGCCCAATCGTTCGCGCAGCACCATCGAAGACGCGCTCGAACTCGTCATCGCCCAGCAGATCGGTGAGGACCGCCATTACGATGTCGACCGCATGGGCGATTTGATGGACATTCGCGTGGAAGTGCACGATGGCGTGTTGCGCCTGCTGGTGCCGCGCGACCGGGTAACGGTATCAAGCCCTGATATTTTCATATTGTGGATGTTCGGCTCGTCGCTGGTGCTGATAGGCATCGCGGTGATCTTCCTGCGCAACCAGGTCAGGCCCATCGAAAGGCTGGCGCGCGCCGCCGAAAGCTTCGGCAAGGGCCGCGCGGTGCCCGATTTCAAGCCCTATGGCGCAGCCGAGGTCCGCCGCGCGGCACAAGCCTTCATCACCATGCGCGAACGCATCGAACGCCATGTGCATCAGCGCACCGATATGCTGGCCGGCATCAGCCACGATCTGAAAACGCCGCTCACCCGCATCAAGCTGCAACTGGCCCTGATGGATGAAAGCGCAGACGTGGCCGCCCTGCGCGAAGACATCATCGATATGGAACACATGCTCGACGAATACCTGCAATTCGCGCGCGGCGAAGGCGGCGAGGCGGCGGTGGCAACCGATCTGCGCCTGCTGTTGCGCGATGCCGCGGAAGCCGCCCGCCGCGCGGAAGGTGCGGATGCCGACACGCTTACGATGGACGAAGGCGAGCGCGTGGTGCTCACCGTCAAGCGCAATGCGCTGAAACGCTGCGTCACCAACCTGATCGACAACGCGCTGAAATATGGCACCCATGCGCGCATCACATTGGACCGCGGCAAAGGTGCCGTGGAAATCCGCGTGGACGACGATGGCCCCGGCATTCCCGAAGCCCGCCGCGAAGAAGCCTTCCGCCCGTTTCATCGCCTCGATGAAGGCCGCAATTTGCAAGTGGGCGGCGTTGGTTTGGGGCTTGCCATCGCACGAGACATCGCACGCGCCCATGGCGGCGATCTGCTGCTCAACGATTCCCCGATGGGCGGATTGCGCGCGACGCTGCGCCTGCCGGTTTAGAGAATGAATATGCCGATGACCAAAACAACCAATGGCGCTTGCCTGTGTGGCACCGTCAGATTTCAGATTTCCGGAGAGTTCGAGAGCTTTTTTCTTTGCCATTGTGCGCGTTGTCAAAAGGACACGGGATCGGCCCATGCGGCCAATTTGTTTTCATCGACGGCGGCGATCACTTGGCTGTCCGGGTATGACTGCATCAAGACTTACCGGTTTCCCGGAACCCGGCATGAAAAGAGCTTTTGCACCGAATGCGGGTCTGCGCTTCCGAATGTTCAATTGAACGGCACTCTGCTGGTTGTGCCTGCGGGAAGTCTTGATAGCGCGATCGACATTCGGCCAAACGCGCATATCTGTTTCGCAAGCCGGGCACAGTGGGATGCGCATTTGGAAGACATTTCCAAAATCGACGGGCTTCCGGAATAACACGCTCAACGATTGGTAGTGCCCCGGTTTGAAACCCGCCCCGCTTTTCGCGGCTCAACCGATCGCAGTTCCCGTAACTGCAAACCCGGCGGCGATCAGAAGACACAGCGGTGAATAGAATCGGCGATTGAGCCGTTCGAAAGGCGTGCCCGCGGCATAGGCGAAGATCGACGGAATGAACCCTGCGAGCCCACGCAGCGCGAAGACACCGCACGCGATCCAGAATCCCGTTCGCACCAGCCACAATCCCGGCGCACCGAGATCGACGATCAGCGCATGGGTTCGAAGCGCGACAAGCACGGCCGATGCGAGCAACGCGAAGGCGACCAGCATCGAGGCAACGAAGCCCGGCATCCGCATGGAACGCGTTCGCCCGACAACCAGCCCGACAAGATGGCGTTCGTCCCGGCCGGGCCAGAGCCCGCCCATGCCCCACCACGCATGCAGCACCGACAGCACAACAAGCACCAGGATCAGGGAAGCGGACACCACGGCCATGACGTTGCCCTTCCTGCCATAACCCGGCGGGTTCAGCTTCCCAGTTCGCGCGCTCTGTCACGCGCGGCGACAACCGCCTGCTGCATCAGTTTTGCCAAACCGTCATCACGCATCAAAACTTTCAGTGCCGCTTCGGTCGTGCCGCCGGGACTTGTCACGTTGCGGCGCAATTGGGCGGGCGCCGTTTCTTCCGCATCGAGCAAGGCCCCTGCCCCGCTCACCGTCTGCCGCGCAAGCTTCGCGGCCACGTCGCGCGGCAAACCCACCTCGATCGCGGCCTCCGTCAACGCTTCGACCAGCAGAAACACATAGGCCGGGCCGGAGCCGGACACCGCGGTCGCGGCGTCGATCAGATTTTCCGTCTTCACCCAAACCGTTTCACCCAGCGCCGTCAGCAACCGCTCCGCGAGCTTGCGATCCTTGGGTGTCGTTTTCGGCGTGGCGTAGATCGCGGTGATCCCGCGCCCGATTGCGCCCGGCGTGTTGGGCATCGAACGCACGATGCGCGCTTTCGGTCCCCAGGCCCTGGCGAGAGATTTCGTGGTGGTGCCCGCAGCTATGGAAATCATCGGCGCACCGCTTTGCGCGATGGCGCGCAGGCGGGGCGCTGCGTCTTTCAGGATTTGCGGCTTGAGGGCGACGATGCAGGCGGCGATCTTCGCGCGCGGAATTTCGTTCACGTCGCGAAAAAGCGTGACGCGCTTTTTCTTCGCCAGCGTCTTGATATCTGTGGATGGATTGGGTTCGACGGCGATAAGCGGTCCGATGCCGTTGGCGATCCAGCCTTTGAGCAGCGCGCCGCCCATGCGGCCGGCCCCAATCAAAAGGATCGCGGCGCGCCCGCTTACGCCTGGCCCTGGCACTCTAGGATCGCTGAGGCGATGGCATCTTCCGCCGTCTTGCCGCCCCAGATCACGAACTGGAAGGCGGGGTAATAATGTTCGCAAGCCTCGACCGCGAGATTCAGCAAGGCTTCGCATTGCGAGGCGCTCACCTTGGACTCGGGGAAGATCATCGCGTGGCGGAACAGCAGCTGGCCGTCTTCCGGCCAGAGGTCGAAATGGCCGATCCACAGCCGGGCGTTCAGCAGCATCAGCAGTTCGGCGATATCCTTGCGGCGATCGTCGGCCACGCGCATCTCGAAGGCGCTGGACAGATGCAGCGATTGCAGGTCGTCGCGCCAGGTGAAGCTGAAGTGATGGTCACACCACTTGCCCGCGACCGAGAGATTCAACTCGTCGCGGCCAGCGCGCTCGAAGGGCCAGCCGTTGTCCTCCACCGTCCGCTCGAGCAAATCGATCGGATGGGGGGCGGAACTCGGCTCCTCCTGATGCACAAAGGTCATGCCCGCACTCCTGACAGCAAAACGAAGCAGTTACCGATCAACCTGACACAAGATTTTGTAGCGATACAAGAGTCCCGGTAACGCCTTCTTAGGGAGCTTTCGACAACTCACAGATTCTCCCAGCCAAATGAATCACTTGAGTCTTTCTTCGAGTGCGCGGATGCGTGCTTCGAGTGCTTCGTTTTCGCTGCGCGCCTTGGCGGCCATCGCCTTCACGGCCTCGAACTCCTCGCGCGGCACGAAATCCATGTCGGCGACGAGCTTCTCCAGCCGCTGGCGCATGAAGGTCTCGGCTTCGGTGCGAACGCTCTGGGCGGCACCGGCTGCGTCGGTGAAAATCTTCGCCATGGAGTCGAGAAAGGGGTTTTCGGTCTGCATAGGGCCTCCGGTCTTGCGCTCTTATTGGGCGCGAACAAAGTTAAGGCAACAACCGGCTTCGCGTAACCTTGACAGCGGGCCCGAACCGGCACGTCTATCCACACCATGCTTCTCGCCACGCTCCCCTACCCCGATTTCAACCCCGTGCTGGTCCATATCTATGGGCCGTTCTCGATCCGCTGGTATGCGCTCTCCTATATCGCGGGGCTGGTCGCGGCCTGGTGGTATCTGGCCCGCGCCACCCGCGAGACCGGCCTGTGGAAGAACCCGCCTTTCAACGGAAAACCGCCCGCCACAGCCGACCAGATCGGGGATTTCTTCGTCTGGGCCACCCTTGGCGTCATCGTCGGGGGCAGGCTCGGCTTCGTGCTGATCTACGGCACCTTCTTCTGCGGCATATGGGGCACCTCGCCCGCCTGCCACGGCCTGCCGATGGGCTATCTCACCAACCCCATCGAGATCATCGCGGCCTGGAAGGGCGGCATGTCGTTCCATGGCGGGCTGCTCGGCGTTGCCATCGCGCTGATCCTGTTCGCCCGCAAGAACAAGCTGGACACCATCGCGCTGGCCGATTTCATCGCCACCATCGCGCCCATCGGGCTGTTCTTCGGCCGCATCGCCAACTTCATCAATGGCGAGTTGTGGGGAAAGGTGACGGACGCACCCTGGGGTATGGTCTTCTGCACCCAGAATATCCTTCAGACGAATGGGGATTGCCCGGCAGGGCTCGCGCCACGCCATCCAAGCCAGCTCTATGAAGCGGCCATGGAGGGATTGTTGCTGCTTGCCGTCCTTCAGATATGCCTGCGCGTATTCCGCATGCAGGATCGCCCCGGCCTGCTGACGGGCATCTTCCTCACCGGCTATGGCATCGCACGCGCCACCGCAGAGGTCTTCCGCGATTCCGACACGGTCTATTTCGGATGGTTCAGCGTCGGCATGTCGCTGAGCATCCCGATGTGGGCGGCGGCCGCTTACTTCTTCTGGTACGCGGCGCGCCAAAAGCCAGCGTGAGCCCGCTCGGCCAAAAGATCGCAAGGCTGATCGAGGTTCAGGGCCCGATCCCTGTCTCGCAATTCATGATGCTCGCGCTGCACGATCCCGAACACGGCGTTTATGCCTCGCGCAACGCCATCGGGCGGGCGGGCGATTTCATCACAGCGCCCGAAATCTCGCAGATGTTCGGTGAGCTGCTGGGCCTCTGGCTGCTCGAAGTCTGGCGCCAGCAAGGCGGCACCAAGCGGATCAGGCTCGTCGAACTCGGCCCCGGACGCGGCACCCTGATGCGCGACGTGCTGAAGGCAGCCCGTCTCGATGCGGGCTTCCTCGCCGCCCTCGACGTGGTGCTGATCGAGGCAAGCCCCGTCCTTCAGGCGCTGCAGGCGCAGACGCTGAAGGATTCGCCCACAGCCATCCGCTGGTCGGCGAGAACCGCGGAAGCGTTCGACGATGCGCCCCTGTTCCTGCTGGCCAACGAATTCTTCGACGCCCTGCCCATCCGGCAATATGTGAAGACCGAGCAGGGCTGGCATGAGCGCATGGTCACGGCGAACGGCGGCGAACTCGATTTCGCATTGGCGCCGATGGCCGTGCCGGGATTGGCGGTTCCCGAATCGCGCGGCGACGCCGAACCGGGTGCGGTGTTCGAAACCTCTCCGGCGTCCACCGCACTTGTCGAAGAGATCGCCGGTCACATTGCGCAAAGAGGCGGCGGCGCGCTGATCGTGGATTACGGTTATACGGGCGCGGGCTTCGGCGAGACGCTGCAAGCCATCGCGAAACACAAGGCGGCACAGCTGCTCGATGCGCCGGGAACCGCCGATCTTTCCGCCCATGTGGATTTCGACGAACTGATGCGGGCAGCGACGCGCGGCGGCGCGAATGTCTTTGGCCCCGTGGCGCAAGGCGCGTTTCTGGAATCGCTGGGAATCGGGCATCGGGCGGAACAATTGGCGAAAAAGAATCCCTCGCAAGCCGAAGCAATCAAATCGGCATTTCAACGGTTGACCGCGCCCGGCCAGATGGGAAATCTTTTCAAGGCGCTGGCGATCATGCCCGCAATCGCGCCGCCGCCACCGGGATTTTGATGTGCTGATACGCACCGCTTCCAACCTCTCCCAAATTCCCGGCATCGCGCACGGATTTTTCGGGCGGCAAGGCGGCGTATCGGAAGGGATCTACGCGTCCCTCAATTGCGGGCCCGGATCGAGCGATGTGGGCGAGCATGTGGCCGAGAACAGGCGCCGCGTGCTCACAGCGCTCGGCGGCGCGAATCTTCTGACGCTCTACCAAATCCACAGCCCCAATGCGGTTGTCGTCACCGAGCCGTGGGCGCAGGGCCCGCAAGCCGATGCGATGGCGACGAATGTGCGGGGCCTGGCGCTTGGTATCCTCACCGCCGATTGCGCGCCCGTGCTGTTTGCCGATCCGGCCGCGCGCGTCATCGGGGCCGCACATGCGGGATGGAAAGGTGCCGTTTCCGGCGTGATCGATGCGGTGCTGGAAAAAATGGAATCGCTCGGCGCCGACCGCGCGCGCGTCATTGCCGCCATCGGGCCGTGCATCAGCCAGCCCAATTATGAAGTCGGGCCGGAATTCATCGCGCGGTTTGTCGAAACCGGGGCGGACAATACGCGGTTCTTCGTGCCCTCCGGCAAAGCCGATCACTGGCGGTTCGATCTCGAAGCCTATGTCGCGCACCGATTGCAGGAAGCCGGTGTTGGCCTCATCGAACCGCTTTTCACCTGCACCTATGCCGGGCAGGACGATTTCTTCAGCTTCCGCCGCACCACCCATCGCGGTGAAAAGGATTATGGACGGCAGGTTTCCGCCATCGTGCTGGAATGACCGCACTCACGCCATTCGGCCCTGACATCTGGACGGTGGATGGCCAGCCGGTTTCATTTTATGGCTTCCCCTATCCACCGCGCATGGCGATTGTCCGCCTCGGCAATGGCTCGCTTTTCATATGGTCGCCCATCGCGCTTTCGGCCGAGCTGAAAGCGGAAGTCGATGCGCTGGGCCCCGTCGCGCATCTGGTTTCGCCCAACAGGATCCATCACCTGTTCCTGGGCGACTGGAAAGCCGCCTATCCGGGCGCGCGCCTTTATGCATCGCCCGGGCTCGCAAAAAAACGCCGCGATCTGTCGTTCGATGCGGAACTGGGCGATGCACCCGAGCCGGGCTGGGCGGCCGACATCGATCAGGTGGCCATGGCGGGCAGCTTCGCGTTGACGGAGATCGTCTTCTTTCATCGCAAAAGCCGGACTGCGATCTTCGCCGACCTGATCGAGAATCTCGCGCCAGACTGGTTCTCGGGCTGGCGCGGGTGGTTGGCCCGCCTCGATGGAATCGTGGCCCCAAATCCCGGCGCGCCGCGAGAATGGCGCGCGACATTCTGGCAGCGCGCAGCCGCACGCGCCGCACTGGCGCGAATCATCGCATGGCAGCCCCAAAACGTGATCGTCGCCCACGGGAATATGATGCGAAATGATGGACTTGCGTTCATCCACCGCGCCTTCGGCTGGCTCGCGAAATAAAGCCGACAATTCCGTTTACCGCCCCAGGTCGGTAAGCTAGAACCGCGTCATCAAACCGTCATTGCGAAGGGGCCGGGCGCGCATGAGCGACAAAAACGGGGCGCGGGGAATGCGGCTTCTGACGGGCAATTCCAATCGCCCGCTGGCCGAGGCCATCGCCCAATATCTCAAGCTTCCGTTGACCAAGGCCGTGGTGCGCCGCTTCGCCGACATGGAAGTGTTCGTCGAGATCCAGGAAAACGTCCGCGGGGAGGACATGTTCGTCATCCAGTCGACGAGCTATCCCGCCAACGATCATTTGATGGAACTGTTAATTGTGATCGATGCGCTGAGGCGCGCATCGGCCCGGCGCATCACCGCAGTGATTCCCTATTTCGGTTACGCCCGGCAGGATCGCAAAGTCGGCCCCCGCACGCCGATCTCCGCCAAGCTGGTGGCAAACCTCATCACCCATGCCGGCGCCGACCGCGTTCTGACGATCGACCTGCATGCGGGACAGATCCAGGGCTTCTTCGACATCCCGACCGACAATCTCTACGGCATGCCGGTGATCGTGAAGGACATCGAGGATTATCTCGGCACCGGCGATCATCTGATGGTCGTCTCGCCGGACGTGGGCGGCGTGGTGCGTGCGCGCGCATTGGCCAAACGTCTTGGTGCCGATCTCGCCATCGTGGACAAGCGCCGCGAACGCGCGGGCGAATCCGAGGTGATGAACATCATCGGCGATGTGGAGGGGCGCTCCTGCATCCTGATCGACGATATCGTGGATTCCGGCGGCACGATCTGCAACGCCGCCGAAGCCTTGCTCAAGAACGGCGCGAAGGATGTTTGCGCCTACGCCACCCACGGCGTGCTGTCGGGCGGCGCGGTCGCGCGCATTCAATCCTCGAAACTGAAATCGATGGTCATCACCGATTCCATCGCGGCCACCGACGCCGTGATCAAATGCCCGAACATCCGCCGCATCTCCATCGCCCCCCTGCTGGGCGAAGCGATGCGCCGCATCAACAATGAAGAGAGCGTGTCGAGTTTGTTTGACTAGCGCCGGTTATTTCTTCTCACTTATACTCAACTTCCGTCATCACCCGGCTTGTCCGGGTGATCCAATTTTTCCTTCTGTTGCGCATCTGGCTCCGATGAACCGATCACGTCGCCCTGTTTGACTGAGTGGCCGCAAAGGGTTTTGCTTGGCCCAGCCAAGGAGAACCCCCATGACGCAACCTCTCTACGACATCCCCCTCAACCGCATCGACGGAACACCCGCCTCCCTTGCCAGCTACAAGGGCGAAGTTTTGCTCGTGGTCAATGTGGCCTCGAAATGCGGCCTTACTCCGCAATATGACGCGCTCGAAAAGCTTCATGAAAAATATCACGGCAAGGGCTTCGAAGTGCTCGGCTTCCCGGCCAACAATTTCGCGGGCCAGGAACCCGGCTCCAACAGCGAGATCAGCGCGTTCTGCACCACCAATTTCGGCGTGCAGTTTCCGATGTTCGAGAAAATCAGCGTCACCGGCGAAGATCGCCATCCGCTCTATGCAGAGCTTGTCGCCGAACAACCCAAAGCGGTTTTGAACGAGCCGAGCAAGCTGCGCGAGATTTTGAACACGCGCGGCCTTGCCCCCAAAAACGAAACCGATGTGATGTGGAATTTCGAGAAATTCCTGATTGATCGGAATGGCAAGGCCGTTGCCCGCTTCGCACCCGACATCGCCCCCGACGATCCGCGCATCGAAGCCGCCATCGACGCGCAACTGGCAAAACGCTGACGGAAAAATGGCCACCGCCGCCGATGTTCGCAAATTCGCCCTGCCGCTGGATGGCGTCAGCGAAGCCGATCATTTCGGGCGCCCGTCTTTCCGCACCAGTAAGCGCATCTTCGCGGTTATTCGGCCCGATGGGCTCAATCTGCATGTGCCGCAGGAACGCATGGAATTCCTGTTCGAAGCCGCGCCCGATGTGTTCGTCAAACAGATGTGGGGCAAGCGGGCCTATATGGTCGTGCAACTGCCGAAGATCGGCAAACGCGAACTCGAAGCCCTGATCCGGGAGGCCCATGAAGCCTCCCGGCCAGCCGCCAGGCCGAAGCGCCCGGCGAAGGCCAGACGCCGCTAACGGCCCTCTTCCGCCTTGGCCGGGCGCTTGCCCATGCCTATATTCGGGGCTCGGTCGCGGCCCGTTCCCGCACCCTCTCCGGGGGGAGGGGGGTGCACGAAACCGAAAAACGACTAAGCATCTGTTATATAGAGATAATATCTATCCGATGCGATCAGGCGCCTGATTTTCCCGGCCCAATTGCGCGAGGCGTTTCCTTCGGCTAAAAGCCCCGCTCTCCCGCGCCAGAAAACCTGCCGGACCGAAGGACCTTTGACATGCGTGACATCCAGCAATTGAGCGCCGAAGCGCGCAACCAGACCGGCAAGGGCCCCGCTTACCGCGCGCGCCTGAAGGGACTGATTCCGGGCGTGATCTATGGCGGGGGCACCGATCCCGAATCCGTGTCGGTCGACAAGCGCACGCTGGAACGCCACGTCGATACCGGCCACTTCCTCACCACCCTGTTCGAACTGGACGTGGCGGGCGCCAAGACGCGGGTGATTCCGCGCCAGGTGCAGCTCGATCCGGTGACCGACCGCGTGGTGCATGTCGATTTCATGCGCCTGCCCAAGGGCTCCAAGGTGCGTCTCGCCATTCCCGTGCGCTTCAAGGGGCAGGAAACCTCCCCCGGCCTGAAGCGCGGCGGCGTGCTCAACATCGTGCGCCACGAAGTGGAAATGCTCTGCCCCGCCGAGAACATTCCGGCTTTCATCGAGGGCGATCTTTCCAAGCTCGACATTCACGGTTCGCTGCACATCACGGATTTCGTGCTGCCTGAAGGCGTGGTGCCAACCATTCGCGAGCGCGATTTCACCGTCGCTTCCATCGTGGCGCCGACCAGCGTCATCGAAGAACAGCGCGCCGCCGTTGCTGCTGCAAGCGCTGCCGCGTCTGCGCCGGTTGTCGAAGAAGCGCCCGCTGCCACTGGGGCGCCTGCTTCTCCCGGTTCGGCGCCTGCTGCCGCAGCGAAAGCACCTGCTGCCCCCGCGAAGAAATAAGAAGGCCGCGCCCACGCGCGGGCGCGCGCCATGCCCGATACGCCGCTTCTCATCGCCGGACTGGGCAACCCCGGCGCGGAGTATGCGCGCCACCGCCACAATGCGGGCTTCATGGCGGTGGACACGATCCACGAAAGCTACAAATTCGGCCCCTGGAAAGCGCGCTTCCAGGGCGCTATCAGCGAAGGCACGGTTGCGGGCCGCAAAGTCTACCTGCTGAAGCCCGGCACCTATATGAACGACAGCGGCAACGCGATCGGCCCCGCCGCCCGTTTCTTCAAACTCCCCACCGACGCGATTGTCGTGATGCACGACGAGATCGATCTTGCCGCCGGGAAGCTGAAGGCAAAGACCGGCGGCGGCGATGCAGGCCACAACGGATTGCGCTCGATCACCGCCACCCTGGGCGCAGACTATCGCCGCATCCGCATCGGCGTGGGCAAGCAGGCGGAGAAGGGGCGCGCCATCGGCCACGTGCTCGGCAATTTCTCCAAAGCCGACGAACAATGGCTGGTGCCGATGCTTTCGGCGATTGCGCAAGCCACACCGCTGCTCACAAAAGATGATGATGTCGGCTTCATGAACAAGGTGGCGTTGCTGCTGAACCCGCCCGAGAAGAAGCCAAAACCGGAAAAGAAAGAAGAAGAATAATGGGATTCAAATGCGGCATCGTCGGGCTGCCCAATGTCGGCAAATCGACCCTCTTCAACGCGCTCACGCAGACCGCGGCCGCACAGGCGGCGAACTATCCGTTCTGCACCATCGAACCGAATGTGGGCGATGTGGCCGTGCCCGATCCGCGCATCGAGAAACTGGCGGCGGTTGCGAAATCTGCTGAGATCATTCCCACGCGCATCACTTTTGTGGATATCGCAGGGCTGGTGCGCGGCGCTTCGAAGGGCGAAGGGCTGGGCAACCAGTTTCTCGCGAACATCCGCGAGGTCGATGCGATTGCCCATGTGCTACGCTGCTTCGAGGATGACGATATCACCCATGTGGAGGGGCGCATCGATCCGGTGGGGGATGCGGAGACAGTGGAAACCGAACTGATGCTGGCCGATCTGGATTCGCTGGAACGGCGCATCGTGCCCATCGAGAAGAAAGCAAAAGGCGGCGAGAAAGAAGCCAAGGAACAGTTCGCGCTGATGAGCAAGGCGATTGCGCTTCTGCGCGAAGGCAAGCCCGCGCGGCAGGCCGAGCTTTCACCGGAAGAACGCGAGCCCTATCGGCAATTGGGATTGATGACGCAGAAGCCGGTTCTCTATGTGTGCAACGTCGATGAAGGGTCTGCGGCGAACGGCAATGAATTCTCCAGGCGCGTCGAAGAGAAGGCCTTACGCGAGGGCGCAAAGAGCGTGACGATTTCGGCAAGGATCGAAGAAGAAGTCGCACAACTCGACGCCGCAGAACGTGAAGACTTCCTCGGCAGTCTCGGCCTTGAAGAGCCGGGGCTCAATCGCATGATCCGCACGGGCTACGATCTTCTGGGGCTCATCACCTTCTTCACGGTGGGGCCGAAGGAAGCGCGCGCATGGACGGTGACCAAGGGTTCGCGCGCGCCGCAGGCGGCCGGTGTGATCCATACCGATTTCGAGCATGGTTTCATTCGCGCCGAAACCATCGCTTACAACGATTACATCGCGGGCAATGGCGAGGCGGGTGCGCGCGATGCGGGGAAATTCCGGCTGGAAGGCAAGGAATATATCGTGGCGGATGGCGATGTGATGCATTTCCGGTTTAATGCTTGAGCATGGAATTGCTGCACTACGAAGACCTTCCCGTTGGCCGCGTGTTCGACTGCGGCACCTATCGCGTCACCAAAGACGAAATCCTGGAATTCGCCAGACAGTTCGACCCGCAGCCGCATCATCTGGATGAAGAGGCGGGGCGCAAATCCATTTTGGGCGGGCTCGCCGCTTCGGGTTGGCATGTCTGCGCGATTGCGATGCGGCTGTTTGCCGAAGGTGTGGTGCTGAAAGCGGCCAATCGCGGCGGCGCGGGCGCCCGCGAGGGGCGCTGGATGAAGCCAGTGCGGCCCGATGATGTGCTGCGCATGGAAGCGGTGGTCACGGAAACCAAGCCATCGCAAAGCAAGCCCTTCGGCTTTGTCACCTTCGAATGCCGCATCTTCAACGCGGCCGGACAGGTGGCGATGGTTTCGATGACGCCGATTATCGCGAGGCGGTCATGAGCGGCTGGTTCGAAGACATCGAAATCGGCACCCGGCGCGAACTGGGCGCGCACACCTTCACACAAGACGAAATCATCACGTTCGCGCGGAAATACGATCCGCAGATATTCCATGTCGATCCCGAGGGCGCGAAGCAATCGATGTTTGGCGGGATCATCGCATCGGGCTGGCATACGGCGGCGGTGTGGATGCGCCTTATGGTCGATGCGCGCGACAAGGGCGGCGCTTCCCCCCTCAATCGCGGCGGGGTTTCGCCCGGGTTCGAGGATATGCGCTGGCAGAAGCCGGTGCGGCCGGGGATGACGCTTTCCTATTCCACCGAGGTGATCGAGAAGTTGGAGCTGAAATCGCGACCGGAACTTGGGCTGGTGAAAAGCCGCAATGAGGGGCGCGACGAGCACGGCGAATTGTGTTTCAGTTTCATCGGTAAAGGGTTTGTTCCGAAACGGCCCAAGGGAGAACAATCATGAGCGTGCGCGGCAAGATGGTTCAGATGAAGATGAAAGATGGCGCGGAAATCGGCGTCTATCAGGTGCAGCCCAAAGGCGCGCGGCGCGGCGGGCTGGTGCTGATTCAGGAAATTTTCGGTGTCACCGAGCACATCAAGGAATTGAGCGACGGCTATGCGGACGAAGGTTATGAGGTGTTCGCGCCCGCGCTTTATGACCGCGAGGCGCCGGGATTGCAGGAAGAATATACGCCAGAGGGCGTTCAGAAATGCATCAAGATCGCGCGCGGCGGACACCCGTTCGAGCTTTCGATCGAGGATACGCAAGTGTGCATTGATGCGCTGAAGGCCAAGGGGCCGGTGTTCATCACCGGCTATTGCTATGGCGGATCGGTGACGTGGGCGGCAGCTTGCAAATGCGAGGGGCTGGCCGCGGCATCAGGTTATTATGGCGGGAATATTCCGCAGATGGCGGAATGGGAGCCGAAATGCCCGACCATTCTGCATTTTGGCGAGCACGACCATGGTATTCCCATGGAGGCGGTTAACAAAGTCAAAGAGCTGCACCCCGATGTGCCGGTCTACATCTATGACGCCGGACACGGATTCAATTCGGACCGGCGCAACGATTACAACGAAGTGGCGGCGAAGCTCGGCAAACAGCGCACGCTAGAACTGTTCCGCGCGAATGGCGGCTAACGCAAACTCGCTTCGATATTTCCGCCGTCGACCGTGATGACGCCCGCCGTCGTCTTTTCGGCGTGGGCGAGATAGACGAAGGCTTCGGCGACTTCGCTCGCGTAGACTTCGCGCCCCAGAAGATTGCCGCCCATATAGTCTTTCTCGCTCAAGCCGCGCGCCTTCGAGCGGGCCGCGACCATCTCGTCTGTGAGCAGGCCGGAGCGGATGCGATCGGCGTTCACCGCGTTGGAGCGGATGCCTTCCTTGCCGTAATCCAGCGCATATTGCTTCATCAGGAACAGGGTGGAGGCTTTCGGCAGACCATAAGGACCGAAGTCCTTGCCGGGGTTCACTGCCTGTTTGGAGGTGTTGAACAACAGGCAGCCGCCGGTACCCTGCGCCTTCATCACATGAACGGCGGCTTGTGCCACCGCCTGATGGGCGAAGAAATTCAGCTCGAAGCTTTTGCGCAAGGTCTCGTCTTCGACTTCGCCGATCTTGCCTTGCCACGCCGCGCCTGCGTTGGAGACGACGATATCCACGCCGCCGAAGGCTTCGACCACCTTGGCGAATGCGGCTTTGACGGCTGCGGGATCGGTCACATCGCAGGCAATAGCCAGCGCGTTCTTGTGTATGGCCTTGGCCGCTTTCATCGCCGCATCGTGATCGCGGTCGAGAACGGCGACTTCGGCACCTTCCGCCGCCATTGCCTTTGCTGTGGCCGCGCCAATGCCGGAGCCGCCGCCGGTGACGACGCAGACTTGGCGGGCCAGAACTTTTTCCGCACCCTTGCCGAGCTTGGCCTGTTCCAGCGACCAGTATTCGACATCGAACATGTCCGCTTCCGAGATCGGCTGGTAGGAGGACAGGCCTTCGGAATCGGTGATGACTTCGACGGTGTTCTCCGCAATGTCGGCGGCGATGGCTGCATCCTTCGCCGAGGCGCCGAGGCCGAAGAGGCCCACGCCGGGGACAAGGATCACGCGCGGCAGCGGATCGAGCGTTTTTTTCTTCGGTTCGGCGCGTGCATTGTGTTTGGCGAAATAGGCGTGATAGGCGGCGACATATTCCGCCACTGCTTTTTCCACCGCCTGCTTCCATTCGGCGAGCTTTCCCGCTTCCGGTGCGGGCACGACGAGCGGATAGTTTTTCGTGCGGATGGTGTGATCGGGGGTGACCACGCCCTGATTGGCATAACGGACAAGCTCCGCGCCGTTCACATAATTCAAAATGGCGGCATTGGTGCGGAAGCAGAGGATCTGGCGCTTCACCGTTCCCGCCATCTCGTTGCGCTCGATGGCGACAGCGCCGCGCAGGATGGGCGCGATATCGGCAACGCGGGCGATTTCTTTTGGCAGGGCCGCCTGCTTCAGCGGCTTTTTGTTCTTCGCCAGCCGTTCTTCGGCCATGGTCACGAATTCGATCATGCGCTCATAGGCGGTTTTCGGATCGTCCGCGAAGGTGAAGATGCCGTGGCGCAGCAGCACAAGGCCTTCCACATCGGGGTTTTTCGAAAACACTTCGGCCACGCTTTTGGCCAGCGCGAAACCGGGGATGGTGTACGGCACATAGGCCATGCGCTTGCCATAAAGCTCGCGCGCCAGTTTCTCGCCATCGGGCTGATCGGTGAGCGCCAACACAGCCGTAGAATGGGTGTGGTCGATATATTTGTGCGGCAGGAAAGCGTGCAACAGCGTTTCGACGGAAGGATTGGGCGCGGTTGAATCGAGAAGGTTGATGCGCTGGTAGTTGACCATATCCTCATCGGAGAGTTTCGGCAGCGCCAGCAGTTTGCGCAAGGGTGCGAGCTTTACCGCGGGCAGGCCCTGCGGCTCGATATTGCCCATGTCCCAGCCGGAGCCTTTGACGCAGATCACATCGACGCTTTCGCCGAGCAGATCCTTCGCGGTCGTCTTCACGCTCGTGTTGCCGCCGCCGTGCAGCACCAGCTTGGGATCGCCGCCCAGCAGGCGTGTTGTGTAGGTGCGCAGCGCGAGGTCTTCGTTCACGCCCTTTTCGGCATAACGTTTGACGAAGTCTTTGGCATCGGAATCGGACCAGCGGGATTTCATTTCAGTTCACTCCAATTCCATTTGTTGTCATTCCCGGCCGAGCGGCAGCGAGGGGAAGGGAACCCAGGTCTCGACACCTGTGCGGTGTTGATGCCTGGGTCCCCTTCCCTCACATCGCGCCGATGCGCGATGCTCGCCGGGGATGACGGATTTTTTTGCGATTGCATCACTTTTCCTTTGGGAAGAGAGAACGCAATCCCTCTTCATTCGCCGCGCATGTTCCGCGCTCCGTGATGAAACCTGTGACGAGACGCGCCGGCGTCACGTCGAAACCGGGGTTCGCGCCGGGGCTGCCGGGGGCGGCGATTTCTACGGTTGCGAGGCCGCCGTTGGGGAGGCGGCCGGTCATTTTCAGCAATTCGTCCGACGAGCGTTCTTCGATAGGAATGTCGCGGCCGCTGTTCAGCGTCCAGTCGATCGTGGAGCTTGGCAGCGCCACGTAGAACGGAACGTTATTATCCTTCGCGGCGAGCGCTTTCAGATATGTTCCGATCTTGTTGGCGACGTCGCCATTTGCGGTGACGCGGTCGGTGCCGACGATGCAGAGATCGACCTGCCCTGCCTGCATATAATGACCGCCCGCATTGTCTGCGATGATGGTGTGGGGAACGCCGTGGCTTCCCAACTCAAACGCGGTGAGCGAGGCGCCCTGATTGCGGGGGCGGGTTTCATCGACCCAGACGTGGAGATCCAGCCCCGCGTCATGCGCCATATAGATGGGGGCAAGGGCTGTTCCCCAATCGACGCAGGCGAGCCAGCCTGCGTTGCAATGGGTGAGCACGTTGAGCTTGCCTTCTTTCTTCGCGGCGGCTTCGCGGAAAATCTTGAGCCCGTATTCGCCGATGGAACGGCAGACCTCCACATCTTCATCGCAGATCGCGGCGGCTTCTTTCCAGGCAATCGCGGCGCGCTGGTCACGCGGCTGGTTGCGCAGGCGTTCGCGCATGCGAGTGAGCGCCCAGTGCAGGTTGATGGCGGTGGGGCGGGTGGCGAGCAGCGTGTCATGCGCACGGTCCAGCGCTTCGTCGCTGGCATCTTTCCCCATGGCCAAGCCCATACCATAGGCCGCTGTGGCGCCGATCAGGGGGGCGCCGCGGACGATCATGGCCTTGATGGCGTGGGCGGCATCTTCCAGCGATTCCAGCCGCAGGGTCGCCAGCGCATGGGGAAGCCTAGTCTGGTCTATGACCTCGACCGCGGCTTCGCCGACGGGCCAGATGGTGCGGTAATGCTTGCCTGCGATCTTCATGGGCGAACCAAGGCATTGGAATAACTTGCGTTATTCGTTTTCTGGATTTGGGGTACCCCCCTCCCCCCTGCCATGCGTGAGTTGGACTGCGTTCTCATATTGAGGAATATAGTCTCCAACTGACTTTTCGCAAGGGCTGCGACCGAAAATTTCTTCAATGCCCCCCGAAGGCCACCAGGGTCTGCACATTCTTGCCGATGGCGCGGATCTTGTCGGCCCCGCCGAGGTCCGGCAGGTCGATCACGAAAGAACAGCCGACCACATTGGCGCCCGCGCGTTCGAGCAGCTTGATCGCGGCGAAGGCGGTGCCGCCGGTGGCGATCAGATCGTCGATCAGCAACACATGCTCGCCCCGCGTCACGGCATCGGCGTGAATTTCCACGCGGTCCTTGCCGTATTCCAGATCGTAATCCTCGCCGATCACGGTGTGGGGAAGCTTGCCCTTCTTGCGAACGGGAACGAAGCCGGTGGAAAGCTGATGGGCAACCGCGCCGCCCAGAATGAACCCACGCGCTTCGATGCCCGCCACCTTGTCGATGCGCACGCCCGCATAAGGTTGCACCAGTTCATCGACGGCGCGGCGGAACGCGCGCGGATTGCCAAGAAGCGTGGTGATGTCGCGGAACATGATCCCCTTCTTGGGATAGTCCGGGATCGTGCGGATGGCGGATGCGAAATCCATTTTATGTTCCTTTCAGTACACGGCCCGCCACCGCATCGAGCTTCGCGAACAGCTTGGGATCGCGCTTTTCGGGGGCAGTGATGAAGGCGGTGTCGAGCACGTTGTCGATGCCGGGCGAAGGTTGGCGGGCGGGGCCGAGTTTCGGGGCGACCGCCATTATGAGCTTGCGGGCATTTTCGGCGTTCGCGGTGAGCACCTTGATGACCTGTTCCACCGTGACGTGATCGTGGTCTGGGTGCCAGCAATCGTAATCGGTGACCATGGCGACGAGCGCGTAGGGCAGCTCGGCCTCGCGGGCGAGTTTGGCTTCGGGCATCGCGGTCATGCCGATCACCGCACATCCCCATGAGCGGTAGAGATTGGATTCGGCCAGCGTGGAGAATTGCGGGCCTTCCATCGCGAGATAAGTGCCGCCCCTGGAATGTTTGATGCCGGTTTCTCTTGCGGCCTCATCGAGCGCGCCTGAAAGTTTGGCGCAGACGGGATGGGCCATCGAGACATGGGCCACGAAGCCGGGGCCGAAGAAGCTTTTCTCGCGCGCGAAGGTGCGATCGATGAATTGGTCGACGATCACGAAGCTTCCGGGCGGCAAATCTTCCCGCAGAGAGCCGCAGGCCGAGACCGAGATCACATCGGTGACGCCTACGCGTTTCAGCGCATCGATGTTGGCGCGATAGTTGATCGAGGTGGGCGACTGGATGTGGCCGCGGCCATGGCGCGGCAGGAACACCAGATCCACGCCCTTGAAAGTTCCGAACAGGAGTTCATCCGAAGGCTGGCCCCATGGGGTTTCCACGCGCTGCCAGCGCGGGTTTTCGAGGCCCGGAATGTCGTACACGCCGCTGCCGCCGATGATGCCGAGAACCGTTTTTGTCATAGGGAAACCTGCCGTTTCACGCGGGTTTTAGTATGCGAAACCCCTCGGCCACGCAAATGGCTTGACGTTGCGGGCGAGCGATGGTGGGTTGCGGCCATGCAGCGACATCTTGCAGGACTGGTGGGGCTTTTGGCCGGGATCGCGTTCCTGGCGATCGGCGCGTTCATCGTCAACTACATGCTGGAAAGCATTCCGCACACCAAACCCAAGCCGCAGCCGACGGAGGTTTCCGTGGGCGTGATCGCGGAACCGGCGGCGCCTGCAAGCCACTAGCCGTCATCGCCCGCTTCATGCGGGCGACCCAATTTCCGTCTTCAGAAAAACAAAATGGATCCCCCGGACAAGCCGGGGGATGATGGTCGTTTGCTGGAATAGGATTTTAGTGCTGGTCCGCCCACATTTTGCGGTAGGCGAGGAACAGAACGCCCGCAAACGCGATGAGGAACAGCATCACGCCGAAACCCATGCGCTTGCGTTCTTCCATCTTCGGCTCGGCGGCCCAGCTGAGGAACGTCACCACGTCGTGGGCTTCCTGTTCCACTGTTGCCTTGGTGCCATCCGAATAGGTCACGCTGTTGGCGTTCAGCGGGGGCGGCATCGAGATGTTCCAACCCTCGAAATAGGGGTTGTAATATTTGCCGTCGATCACCTTGAAACCTGCGGGCACTTTTTCGCCGAAGCCGGTCAGGATCGAATAGACATAATGTTCGCCGCCGTTGCGCGCCTTGATGATGATCGAAAGATCGGGCGGCAGCGCGCCGTTGTTGGCGGTGCGGGCCGCTTCATCATTGGGGAACGGCGCGGGGAAATGATCGGCAAGAATGCCAGGGCGCGTCAGCGGCGTGCCGTTGGCATCGGTGGTTTCGCCCTTGTCGTTCGGGCCCGCCGGAATCTTGTAGGCGGCTGCGATGGCCTTGGCCTGGGCTTCGGTGAAGCCCGGACCGCCTTCATCGGCGAGCGCATGGAACGCGACGCGGTTCAGGCTGTGACAGGCCGAGCAGACTTCCTTGTAGACCTGAAAACCACGCTGCAAAGCGGCGCGGTCATAAGTGCCGAAGGGACCCTCGAAGGAGAACTGCACTGCTTTCGGCGGCAGGGCATGGCCCAGCGTTGCCTCTTCGGCGGAGGCAACGGTTGCGAGGCTTGCGAGAACGGCGAACGAAAGACCGAGCGGAAGAGCAAAGCGCATGTATCTCACTCCGCGGCCTTCAGCACCGGCTTGGCGATGCTGTCTGGCACAGGTTTTGGTGTTTCGATCAGACCCACAATCGGCAGGATGAGCCAGAAATAGGCGTAGTAATAAAGCGTGCCGAGACGGGCCGGCCACACCAGCGAAATCTCGATACCGCCGAGATTCCAGATCGCATCCGGCCGCTTGGCGCCGAGATAGCCGAGCATCAGGCAGGTGAGCACCAGCAGCCAGAAGAACGGCTTGAGCATCGGGCGGAAGCGCATCGAGCGCACCTTCGAGGTGTCGAGCCATGGCGCGAACACCAAGGTCGCCAGCGCGCCGAACAGGACGAGCACGCCGATCAGCTTTTGCGGGATCGAACGCAGCATCGCATAGAACGGCAGCAGATACCATTCCGGCACGATTTCCGGCGGCGTCACCAGCGGGTTGGCGGGCTGATAGTTTTCCACGTCGCCCACGAAGTTCGGCGAATAGAAGACAAGAGCGGCGAACAGGACGAAGAACAGCACGAGATAGAACGCGTCCTTCACCGTGTAGTATGGGTGGAACGGCACGGTGTCCTGCGGGCCCTTCACATCGATGCCGAGCGGGTTGTTGTTGCCCGGAACGTGCAGCGCCCAGATATGCAGGCCGACGAGCGCGAAGATCACGAACGGCAGCAGATAGTGCAGCGAGAAGAAGCGGTTGAGCGTGGGATCGCCGACCGCGAAACCGCCCCACAGCCAGGTGGAGATCGCGGTGCCGAGATGCGGCACGATCTGGTCGATCGAGGAGAACAGGTTGGTGATGACGGTGGCGGCCCAGAACGACATCTGGCCCCACGGCAGAACGTAACCGAGGAAGGCGGTCGCGATCATCAGCACATAGATGATGACGCCGAGAATCCAGAGCACTTCGCGCGGGGCTTTATAGGAGCCGTAATAGAGGCCGCGGAAGATATGGATATAGACCGCCAGGAAGAACATCGAGGCGCCGTTGGCATGTGCGTAGCGCAGCAGCCAGCCATAGTTCACGTCGCGCATGATGTTTTCGACGGAGTCGAAGGCCATCTTGTCGTTGGCGACGTAATGCATCGCCAGAACCACGCCGGTCAGGATCTGGAAGACCAGCATGATCGCGAGGATGCCACCGAAGGTCCACCAGATATTGAGGTTCTTCGGCGTGGGATAGGTGAGCATCGTATCGTGCGTGAAACGCACGATCGGAAGGCGGCTATCCAGCCAGCGCGTAAGGCCGGATTTCGGAACGTAAGTCGATTCCCCTGCGGACATTCGGTGCTCCGTTACCCGATCTTGATGCGGGTGTCGTTCATGAAAGCATATGGCGGAATGAAGAGATTCTCAGGCGCCGGTCCTTTGCGGATGCGCCCCGCCGTGTCGTATTGCGAGCCGTGGCACGGGCAGAGATAGCCGCCGAACTCACCCTGGTTGAACAGCGGAATGCAGCCCAGATGGGTGCAGATGCCGATCAGAACCAGCCAATCCGGCTTGATGGTGCGGTTGGCATCGGTCGCGGGCGCTGCATCGGGCAGGTTCGCGTTGCGCGCCACGCCATCGGGCAGATCGGCCACATTCACGGCCTTGGCTTCCTCGATCTCCTTCTTGGTGCGCTTGCGCACGAAGACGGGTTTCGACCGCCACATGATGGTGATCTGCTGACCTTCCTGCACGGGGGTCAGATCGACCTCTGTGGAAGACATGGCGAGCACCGCCGCCGAAGGGTTCATCTGATCGATGAACGGCCAGGCCGCCAGGCCCACACCCACCGCGCCCATCGCGCCCGATGCGATATAGAGAAAGTCGCGGCGCGTGGTGCCGTCCGAAGTCGCTGATGCCACGGATCAACCTCTGAAACTGACTTCCGGGGGAGCAAAAAACAGCGCGCGCGACCCGCCCCCGGAATCCCGGCGCGCGCGGCTAAAATAGAGAACCGACCCTAGGGGGTCTCGCGGCACGATGCCGCAGAAATCCAGGCGATTTCACGGGCTTGGCGGAAAGCCGGGGGTCAACATTCCAATGCGCGCAAATGCCCCGCCGAGGCATAATCCAGCAACGCCCGGTCCCGCGTAACGACGGTGTAGCCATATTCGCGCGCGGTGGCGGCGATGATGCGGTCTGCCGGATCGCCGTGGACATCGCCGGGCAGAAAGGACGATTCGAGCAAAAGATCGGCGGTGAGTGCGCAAAGCTTGATTTCACGAAAGGAAAGCAGCCGGTCCAGCCAGCGCTTGGGCGCAAGTGAAGACTTGAATCGGCCCTTCCTGGCGAGAAGCCCTACCTCCCATGCCGTGATTGGTGAAAGATAAACCGCCTGCTTTCGGTCGAAAGCCTGATCGATTGCCTCGACGGCCTGCGGCTTCATCCATTCGTTGTCGGCGAGATAGATGGCTGCGCAGCTGTCGAGCAGCAAAGGCGCATTCATTCGCGCTTGCCCGAAAAAGCCCGTCCGATCAGGTCGGCCTTACGGTCGAGACTGGCCTCCCATTCCGCCAGTTCTTCCGGGTCCAGCGCCGAGCGCGTCACATCCCATCCGGGTGCGATTGTGAAAGTACCTTTCATGCAGCCAAATAGCGGGCTGCGGCGCGGCGCTTTTGCGGCACCGGGCGCCGGTTCAAACGAGCGATGTGCTTCGGACATTCCTCTGACCTCATCTTGTTTACCAGCCGGCAACCCCGCCCTGCGACGGAACACAACCATCATCGCCGCCCGATCCACGCTATCGGTTTCAAATCCGGCGGCGAGCCATGCCTTTGCCTGCGAGTGACCGGTGGGGTTATTGGTCCACCATGTATCGTTGCCATAAGCCGTCGGCGGCAGCCGGCGGCCGAGAATTTCCTCGATCTTAGGAAATGGCAATGAGACCGTGGAGCCCGAAATACCCCGCAGAAAGTCTTCAAGTGGCTGATATATATACGTTCTCATTTCACCTTTTCTCCTAATAGGATAATTATTAGGAGGTATTTGAGGAAATGTCCAGCCAGATGCGCCTTGCCCTCTTCCAACCCGATATTCCGCAGAACGCCGGGGCCTTGATCCGGCTGGGGGCCTGTTTGGGGGTGGGCATCGATATTATCGAGCCTTGCGGGTTCGTTCTCAGCGATGCGCGGTTCCGGCGGGCCGGAATGGACTATCTGGAGATGGCGGCGGTCACGCGGCATTCGTCGTGGGAAGCGTTCCGGGCAGGGGTTTCCGGGCGGCTTGTTCTCTTGACCTCGAAAGGCAGCGATCCGTACACCGGCTTCACATTCGCAGCCGAGGATACGCTGTTGCTGGGACGCGAAAGCGCCGGAGTGCCGGACGACGTGCGGGACGCCTGCGACGCGCGGCTGCGGATACCCCTGAAGGCGGGATTGCGTTCGCTCAATGTCGCACAGGCCGGTGCAATGGTACTGGGTGAGGCGTTACGCCAGACAAAGGGATTTCCGTGACCGCTCCCCCGCTTGAAGATCGCAAGGCTTTTGCGCGCGCCTGGTTCGAGGATCTGCGCGATCGCATCTGCGCGGAATTCGAAGCCATCGAAGACGAATATTCCGGGCAGTTGAAACATCTCCCGGCGGGGCGCTTCGAACGCAAGGCCTGGACACGGCCGCCCGAAAACGGCGCGGAGTGCGGTGGCGGCGTGATGAGCATCATGCGCGGGCGCGTGTTCGAGAAGGTGGGCGTCAACGTTTCGACCGTGTACGGATCATTTTCCCCGGAATTCGCCAAGACCATTCCGGGCGCCGAGCACGACCCGCGGTTCTGGGCGAGCGGGATTTCGCTTGTGGCCCATATGCAGAACCCGCACGTGCCCGCCGTGCATATGAACACGCGACATCTGGTGACCACGGTGGGCTGGTTCGGCGGCGGATCGGACCTCACCCCGATGTATCCAAATGAGGAAGATGCGCGCGACTTTCATGCAGCACTCGAACGGGCCTGCTGCCAGCATGACGCAGGCTACTACAAGCGTTTCAAGGAATGGTGCGACGAATACTTCTATTTGCCGCACCGCAGCGAAGCGCGCGGCGCCGGCGGAATCTTTTACGACAGGCTCGATACGGGCGATTGGGACAGGGATTTTGCTTTTACCCGGGATGTGGGACTCGCATTTCTCGATGTCTATCCCCAAATCGTAAGACGGCGGATGAACCAGGGCTGGACGGCCGCCGACCGGCAGGCGCAACTCGTTCGCCGGGGACGCTATGTGGAGTTCAATCTGCTTTACGATCGCGGGACACAGTTCGGGTTGAAAACGGGGGGAAATGTGGAAGCCATCCTGATGTCGCTGCCGCCGGAAGTGCGGTGGCCCTGACATGGCTCTAGACCCGGCCATCTTCGCACTTCTTCAGGTTATTCTGATCGACATCGTTCTGGCGGGCGACAACGCCATCGTCATCGGCATGGCAGCCGCCCATGTGCCCAAGGAACACCGCGCGAAGGTCATCTTCTGGGGGCTGACCGCGGCTGTGGTGCTGCGCATCGCGCTCGCATCGGTGACGGTGCAACTGCTCAATATCATCGGGCTGATGCTGGCGGGCGGCATCCTGCTGTTGTGGGTGTCGTGGCGGCTTTATCGCGATCTGCGCGGCCATCACGCGGCCCCAGAAGAAGCGGACGAGCTGGCCAATGAGATGGAAATGGCCGCGCGCGGCCGCAATGGCGTGCGCCATGCCATCATTCAGATCACGCTTGCCGATCTTTCCATGTCGCTCGACAACGTGCTCGCGGTGGCGGGCGCGGCCATGCATCATATCTGGGTGCTGTTTGTGGGGCTGGTGCTTTCCATCGCTCTGATGGGGGTTGCGGCCAGCGTGATCGCCAAGGTGCTCAACAAGCATCGCTGGATCGGCTATGCGGGCTTGCTCATCGTGGTTTACGTGGCGTTGTCGATGATCTGGCACGGCGGCAATTCGGTGGTCGACGCGGTTACCTAAACCACGCGCAGCAACACCGCCGTCGCATCGTCGCTTTTCTTGAATCGCGGGAAACGCCTGCCTTCGGGATCGCCTTCTTCCACCGCGCGCAACTCGTTGTAGAGCGCGCGCAGACCTTTGGCCGATGCGGCCTCCACGAGGTCTTCCGCATCGTATCGCGCGTAATCGCTGGTCAGCGCGAGGAAGCCATCGGATACGATCAGCAGCATCGTTTGCGGCGGCGCATCGAAGACGAGTTGCGATGCGTGATCGGCGCAACGCGCATCGGGGCTGAAGGCCCAGCTTCCCTCCACGCTGTTCACGCGGTTGCGCGCGGCGCGCAATGCCGGGAGATATTCGGCACGGTTGACACCGGCAGCCGGGGCAAGATTGCCGGATGCCGCCAGCTTTACGACCCGGGCGGCTTCGGCGGCGCGCTTGTCCAGCGCATCGCCGACGATCTGCACCGGCGCACCGGGGCGTTTCACGAGGGCGGCGCAATCGCCGAACCACAGAGCTTCGATGCCGCTATCGCGCGCGGAAACGAACATCAGAGATGCGAACGGAATTTCGTAGGTCTCGGCAGGCGGGCGCAGGCGCAATTCGAGGAATTGTGTTTCCGCATCGGCGGCGGCGCGACGCAGGATTTCGCGCGGCGACAGGTTTGGCGCTTCGTGGGCGATCAGGCCTTCGGCGCCGCGGCGCGCGATCCAGGCGGCATCGCTATCCACCGGCAATATCTGTTCGCCCAATCCGGTGGCGCCATCAAACACGGCAGCGAGCGTTTGCGAATGGCAGAACGCATCGTCATTGGCCTTCGACGGATCGCCGGGAAGACTCAGCATGTCGAGGATTTCGAACATTGTTCAATACGCCGTGGCCTGCACCACAGCCTTGAGGCGTTCGGCGAGCGAGAATTCATCCTCGATGAAATCGGATTCGACCCACCAATCCTCGACTTCGGAGAGGATGCGGCCGACCAGTGGGCCTTCGGGAACGCCCGCCGCCATCACCTCGCGGCCGGTGAGCGGAAATTCCGGCCGATCCCACGCATCGGCCACCGCAAGCAGGGCGCGCCATTGAATGGCGTTGGTATCCTTCGGATCTTCGGCCCAGCGCAGGCTGGCGCGATCCTTGAAGGCATGTGCGCCCAGACGATAGAGAAGTTTGCGGACCTCCCTGATCGAGAGATAGGAGACGATCTTGTCCTTCGCGCCGACAATGTCTTCGAGGCGCGTTCGATCGGCGTTGGAGAGTTTGAATCGGTCCGCGGTTGTGCGCACGGCCTGCGCATCGGGCAACAGGGCCGCCAGACGCAGGATCGGATCGGGCGTGAAGAAATTGTTCAGGTCGATTTGCGCCAGGCGTTCGAGGCGCGCGACGAGAACATTGCCGGGCAACAATTCCGCGAGGATTCCGGATGACGCCATCAGCCTGAGGGCCGGGATGGGATTTTCGGCTTCAAGCAGGCGCAACATTTCTTTCTGGATGCGTTCGCCGGAAAGTTGGGCGAGACCGGCTTTTTCGGAAGCGGCCGCCCGCAGGGCTTCATTGTCGATCTCGCCGCGGCCATACCAGGCGTGGAAACGGAAGAGGCGCAAGGAGCGCAGGTAGTCTTCGCGAATGCGCGTTGTGGCATCGCCCACGAAACGCACATGGCCGGCTTCAAGATCGGCGATGCCGCCGAAATAATCGAAGATTTCGCCTTCGGTCGTGGCGTAAAGCGCGTTCATCGTGAAATCGCGCCGGGCTGCATCTTCCTTCCAATCCGTGGTGAAGGCGACAGTTGCCCTGCGGCCATCGGTGGAGACATCGCGGCGCAGTGTGGTGATCTCGTGGGGCACGCCGTTTGCGACCGCGGTGATGGTGCCGTGTTCGATGCCGGTGGGGAGGGCTTTCAGATTTGCGGCTTGCAGGCGCCTGGTCACTTCATCGGGCAGCAATGGCGTCGCGATATCGACTTCCGTGACGGGCTGGCGCAGCAGCGCATTGCGCACCGCCCCGCCCACGAAACGCGCCTGCCCGCCCAGCGCGGCCATCACGGCATGGGTTTCGGGCTTTGTCATCCAGCTTTGAAATTTGGGGTCGAGGCGTTTCATCTATGGTGTCTTTTCGACGTGGCCGGGAATGACTTTGCCGTTCACGGCATGGGGCGGAACATACACGCCTTCGATGCTTTCGCCTTCGGTCAGGCCAAGCACAAGAAAGCTTATCACGACCAGCGAGAGCCCCGCGATGAAAAGCGGTGTCCACGGGGTTTGCGGGCGCACCGCATTGGGGCGCCAGCGCAGCAGCAACAGATAGCATCCGTAAAGCGCGAAAGGCAGCAGAAACAGAGCCACGCGCGTGAGCACGATGCGGATCATCGGCCAAACCGTTCGGTGAAATTCACGATCATGGCCGCAGTCGCCCCCCAAATGCGGTGACCCGCATAGTGATATGTATAATATGTGCGCTTGTGGCCCAGCCATTGGCCATGGCCCTGTTCGCGGTTCTTCGGATCGAGCAGGAAAGCGAGCGGGACTTCGAAGATGCGTTCCACTTCGGCGGCACCGGGGCGCAGCGCATAGCCTTCGCTCAACACACCGACCACGGGCAGGATCGCGTAACCCGAGCCTGTTTCATATGTGTCGAGAAAGCCCGCGACCGTCACAAAGGCGGGCTCGATGCCGGTTTCCTCATGCGTTTCGCGAAGCGCTGTTTGCACGAGCGAAACATCGGTGTCATCGACACGGCCGCCGGGGAAGCTGACCTGGCCGGGATGGCGGGTGAGATGTTTGCTGCGTTCGGTGAAGAGCACGCGCGGCGTATCGCCCGCGATGATCGGCATCAGAACGGCCGCGGCCTGGAGCGGACGCGGCTCCGGCGGGCGCATGGAGGGATTAAGATCGAAATCGCCGCGCGTGGGCGCGAGCGGGAGCGGCGGGGCTTCCTTCAGCAAGGCGGCGCGCAACGCTTCTGTTTCGCCCAATGTGAGTTCGGCGATCAGATGATGGGGTGGCGTTTCGTGGACGTTCATTCGGGCTTGCCGATTGCGAAGAACGCGCCATCGCTCCAGACGCCAAGACGATCGCCCGCCTCTTCCGGCACGGCGATATCGGCCAGCTGATAGAACACCGCGCGCGCGATGCGGGCTTCGAGGCCCTTGCGGACGTGAACGTAAGGCGCGGGTTCCTGGGTTTGCGGATCGGTTTCCACGCGGATGGGATTTACGGCGCTGGCGACGACCTCATCGCCGACATTGGTGGTGAAGCGCAAACGCTGCGCCCTGCCCTTGCCTTCCACATCCATCAGAACGGCGAGGAAGGGTGCATCATCCACCGTGATGCGCATCTTCTCGGCCGGGGTGACAAGCACGAAACCATCGGGGTCTTTGCGCAGGATGGTGGAGAACAGGCGCACCAGTTCGCGCCGCCCGATGGGGCTGCCCTGATGATACCAGGTGCCGTCACGCGCGATTCGCATGTCGATCTCGCCGCAATGGGCGGGGTTCCACTTCTCCACCGGCGGCAGTTTGCGGCCCGCGGCGGTTTCCCGCTGCAGGCTTGCCAATCCAAGTGGTAAATCTCCCGTCATCATTCCGCCTGAGTTGCTTAAGACCTTGTTTCGAACGCCTCACGGCGTTGTGCGGGTTTCGCGGTTGCGCGTTACCATGCCAGATGCGACATAGCGAATGGTCCCTTATGGTAGGCTTGAGGGGCGGAACCGGCAAGAATCGCGACCATGAGCGAAACGCAGACCCCAAATCCGTTGGCCCAAGAACCGCTGAAAGGCCCGGCCGTCGCCCAGGCCGAACGGGCGGCTGCCACCTTCGCGCGCGTGCGCGACGGTATCGGGCGCACGATCTTCGGGCAGCGCGACGTTATCGACCAATCGCTCATCACGCTGCTTTCGGGCGGGCATGGTTTGCTGATCGGCGTGCCCGGCCTTGCCAAGACGCGGCTGGTGGAAGCTTTGGGCGTGGTCTTGGGGCTCGACTGGAAGCGCATCCAGTTCACGCCCGACCTGATGCCCGCCGACATCATCGGCTCCGAAGTGCTTGACGATGCCAATGGCACGCGCGAATTCCGCTTCATCCGCGGGCCGGTGTTCGCGCAATTGCTGATGGCCGACGAAATCAACCGCGCCTCGCCCCGGACGCAATCGGCCCTGTTGCAGGCGATGCAGGAACGGCATGTGACGGTGGCCGGCGCGCGCAACGATCTGCCGGTGCCCTTTCATGTGATCGCCACGCAGAACCCGCTGGAGCAGGAAGGCACCTATCCGCTTCCCGAAGCGCAGCTCGACCGCTTTCTGATGCAGATCGATGTCGGCTATCCCGACGAAGCATCGGAACGCAAGATGCTGCTTGCCACCACCTTCGGCGAAGAAGAGGGACTTTCCACGCTTTGCGGACCGAACGATCTGATCGAGGCACAGAAGATCGTGCGGCGCATTCCGGTGGGTGAAACGGTTGTCGATGCGATTTTGAAGCTGGTGCGTTCGGCACGGCCTGGCGAGACCAGCTCGGGCGATCTGCGCGACTTTATCGCCTGGGGGCCGGGGCCGCGTGCGAGCCAGGCTTTCATGCTGGCGGTGCGCGCACGCGCGCTGCTCGACGGGCGGTTTGCGCCGAGCGTTGAGGATGTGATCGCGCTGGCGCATCCGGTTTTGAAACATCGCATGGCGCTGAATTTTTCGGCGCGCGCGGAGGGCACCACAATTCCCGGCGTCATCGACCGCTTATGCCAGAGCCTCTGACGGATCGCGTTTCCCAAACGTCTCTCCTGCGCGAGAAAGCGGAGCGGGCCGCGGGCGCGCTGCCGCCCCTGCTTGTGGCGGCCGAACGTTTGGCCTCGACGATTGCACTTGGCGTGCACGGACGGCGCAAGGCGGGCATGGGCGAAACGTTCTGGCAATTTCGCCGCTATCGCCAGGAAGACCCGGCAAGCGCCATCGACTGGCGGCAATCGGCGAAATCGCAACATCTGTTCGTGCGCGAACGCGAATGGGAAGCCGCCGAAGCGGTCTGGTTCTGGCGCGATGGAAGCGCGGGGATGCGCTTTGCCTCCACCCCGCAGATCGAGCGCAAGGTGGATCGGGCGAGTTTGCTTTCGCTGGCGCTGGCGTCGTTGCTGGTGCGCGGCGGCGAACGCATCGCATTGCTCGGCGAAGGGCGGCTGCCCTCGAGCGGGCGCGGCACGCTCAACCGGATCGGGCATTTGCTGGCCGAAGATCTGGACGATGGCACCTTGCCGCCGGACGCGCGGATGACGCGCAACGGGCATTTCGTCTGGGTGAGTGATTTTCTTTCACCGTTCGCGGAAATCGAAAAGGTTTTGCGCCGCATCGCAAGCCAGGGGCTGCACGCGCATCTGGTGCATATCGTGGATCCGGCGGAAGAGGATTTTCCGTTTGTGGGCCGCACGCGGTTCGAAACGGTGGATGGGGGCTTGCGGGAGATTTTCGGTCGGGCAGAAAGCGTGCGCAACGAATATCGCGCGCGGTTCCGGGCACATTCGGACAGCATTTCCGATCTGGCGCGGCGGCTGGGATTTTTCTATCTGACGCATCGCACCGATCACCGGCCCGAACTGGCGCTTGTCGCGCTCTATGCGGCGCTTGGCGGGCCGCGCGCTTTGCTGTCGCCGGGGTGAGGCGATGAGCTGGTTTACGAGCCTCAGTTTCGGCGCGCCGTGGGTTCTGGCCGGGCTTGCCGTTTTGCCGGTGATCTTCTGGCTGTTGCGCGTGACGCCGCCTGCACCGACGCGCGTGGTGTTTCCGCCGTTGCGCCTGCTGTTGGGGCTTTCCGCGAAAGAGGAGACACCGGCGCGCACGCCGCTTTGGCTGCTGCTGTTCCGGTTGCTGATCGCCGCACTTGTGATTTTCGCGCTCGCCGAACCGATGCTCGGGGAAACCAGGGCGGCGCGAACAAGCGGACCGCTGGTGCTGTTTGTCGACAATGACTGGATGGCGGCGCACAACTGGAAAGCGCGCGACGATGCAATGAACGAGGCGCTGCGCGAGGCGGCACGCGATGGGCGCGAGGTGGCGATCGTTGCCACTGCCGATGCCACGCAAACGATCTCGCTTCTGAATGCAGGGCAAGCTCTTCGCACCGCGCACAGCATGGCGCCGCAAAGCTGGGCCCCGGATCGCGGGCGCGCGGTTCGGTTGCTGGCGAAAACAAGATTTTCGGCGCCGCCAGATATTTTGTGGTTGAGCGATGGGCTCGATCATGCCGATGCGGGCGCGGTTCAATCGGCGCTGGCGAAGATCGGGAACGTGAAGATCCTCGCCGATGCGCCGGGGAATGGCGCGCTGGCACTTCTGCCGCCTGCGAACGGAACCGATGGATTCACTGTGAAGGCGTTGCGTGCATCCGCCCGTGGCGAGCGGACGGTGGAGATAGAGGCGCTTGGCCAGCATAGCGAAGTACTCTCGACGGCACGGCTGACCTTTGCGCGTGGGAAGGACGACGCATCCGTCAAACTTCCGCTGCCGCTGGAGATGCGCAACCGGACGGCGCGCATTGTGGTGGCCAACGAGAACTCGGCAGGGGCGGTGCAGCTTCTGGATGCGAGCAACCGCCGGCGTTCTGTGGGGCTTGTTTCGGCCAGCAGTTCGGAAAGCCAGCAACCGCTTTTATCCGATGTGTTCTATTTGCAGCGCGCGCTTTCGCCTTATGCCGACCTGACCAAGGGCTCGATCGACAAGGCGCTTTCGCGCGGGGTATCGGTTTTGATGCTCGCCGACATTGGCAAGATCGTGGGCGCCGATCATGACAAGGTGGCGAAATTCGTCGAAGACGGCGGCGTGCTGGTGCGGTTCGCGGGCGCGCGGCTGACGGATGGCGCGGACGATCTGGTGCCGGTGAAATTGCGCGGCGGCGGGCGCTATCTCGATGGCGCGCTTGCCTGGGCGGAGCCGCAGCATCTGGCGCCCTTTCCCGAAGCGAGCCCCTTCAACGGGATTGCGATTCCGCGCGATGTGACGATCTCGCGGCAGATTCTGGCCGAGCCTTCGGTGGAACTGGGGCCGCACAGCTGGGCGCGGCTGGCGGATGGGACGCCGCTTGTCACCGCGGCCCAGCGCGGCAAGGGATGGATCGTGCTGTTTCATGTGACGGCGAGCCCGGCATGGTCTTCGCTGCCGCTGTCGGGGCTTTATGTGGATATGCTGCGGCGCGTGCTGGAGCTTGCGAACGGATCGCGGCCTGCGGCTGTGGGCGCGAATGTGTCGCTTGCGCCCGCGCAAGTGCTGGATGGATTCGGACGATTGCAAAGAGCACCCGCGGAGGCCTCTCCCTTGCGCGGCAACCAGATCGGCAAGGCGCCGCCGACGGCGGCACATCCACCGGGTTATTATGGCAGCGAGGGCGCGGAGGTTGCGCTGAACGCCGTGGGTGGTGATTTTGCGTTTGCGCCGCTCGATCTGACCGGCGTGCAATATTACACGGCGAGCAAGGCGATCTCGCTGGGCGCGCCCCTGCTTGCGATTGCGCTGGCATTACTGTTAGTGGACGCACTGGTCTCGCTCGCGCTGCGCGGGCTTCTGACATTGCCGCGCGGAAATTTTACGCGCGCCGCCCCGGTTCTGCTTTTCTTTTTGTTGCTGGTGCCACAGGCGCGCGCCGACGATGCATTCGACATGAAAGCCGCGCTGGATACGCGCCTTGCCTATGTGAAGACCGGGCTCGCAGATGTCGACAATATGAGCAGGGCGGGCCTGGTTGGGCTCGATGTCGCGCTGACGCAACGCACATCCTACGAACCGCAGGAACCGATGGGGGTGGATCTTGAGAAGGACGATCTCAGTTTCTTTCCCCTGCTCTACTGGCCGATGGACCCGCGCGAAAAGGATTTGTCGCCGGCGGTGATCTCGAAGCTCACCGATTACATGAAGAATGGCGGCACCATTCTGTTCGACACGCGCGATCTTTCGCTGGGCGCGGTGCGCGGCGCGCAATCGCCAGGCGAACAGACGTTGCGGCGGATTGCATCGAAACTCGATCTGCCGCCGCTGGAGCCCATTCCGCCGGATCATGTGCTGACCAAGGCGTTTTATCTGTTGCAGAGTTTTCCCGGGCGCTGGGATGGCGGAAAGGTTTGGGTGGAGAAGCTTCCGCCTGCCGATCCCGATGCAGGGCCGAGCCCCGCACGCGGCGGGGATGGCGTTTCGCCCGTTATCATCGGCAGCAATGATTGGGCGGCGGCGTGGGCGGTCGACCAGCAGGGCCGCCCGCTGGTCGCGGTGGTGCCGGGCGGTGAGCATCAGCGCGAGATGGCGTTCCGGTTTGGTGTGAACGTTGTGATGTATGCGTTCACCGGCAATTACAAAACCGATCAGGTGCATGTGCCTGCCCTTCTCGAACGGCTTGGGCAATGAGCTACGCGGTAGATTTCGCGCCGCATGTGCCGCTGTGGCTGCTGTGGAGCTTTGGCGGCGCGGCGCTGCTGGTGACGCTGTATGCCTTCCTGCAACGGGCGCGAGGCGCCTGGGCGCGCGGGCTCGCATTCGTTGTGGTGTTGCTGGCGCTGGCCAATCCGTTGATCGTGCATGAGACGCGCGAACCGCTTTCGGATGTGGTGGCGCTGGTCATCGACAAATCGCAGAGCATGGGGGTGAACACGCGGGCGGCGGATGCGGCGCGCGCCGCGGCGGAGATTCGCAAAGCACTGGGCCGCGAAAAGAATCTGGAGGTGCGCGAAGCCGAGGTCGTTACCCGCACGACGGGCGACGACAACGGAACGCAGGCATTCGCGGCGATCAGCCAGGCATTGGCCGATGTGCCGCCGGAACGGGTGGCTGGCGCGATCCTGCTCACCGATGGCGAGGTGCATGACGCGCCAGAGCCCAGGAAGGTTTCGCTCCACGCGCCGTTGCAGGCGATCATCGTGGGCAAGCGCAACGAGCGCGACCGCAAGCTGACGGTGGTGAGTGCGGCGCGCTATGCCATCGTGGGCCAGCCCGCCATCATCACCGTGCGGGTGGATGATTTCGGCGCGGAGGCGAAAGGCAGCGCCACGGTGCAGCTGCGCGTGGACGGCGCGGACAAGGGCGTGCGGCAGGTGCCGCCGGGCAAAGATACGCCGGTTCCGGTTCTGGTCGGACATGGCGGAGAAAATGTCGTCGAGATCGAGGCGGTACCGGGGCCTTCGGAATTGACGCTGGAGAACAACCGGGCGGTGGCCACCATCTCGGGCGTGCGCGACCGGTTGCGGGTGATGCTGGTATCGGGCGAGCCGCATGCGGGAGAGCGCGTGTGGCGCAATCTTCTGAAGGCCGATCCTTCGGTGGACCTTGTTCACTTCACCATTCTGCGGCCGCCGGACAAGCAGGATGCAACCCCCATCGACGAGCTTTCGCTGATCGCGTTCCCCACGCGGCAATTGTTTGATGAAAAGCTCGCCTCGTTCGATCTGGTGATTTTCGACCGCTATTCGGAGCGCGGAATCCTGCCGCTCGCCTATTACGAAAATCTCGCCAGCTATGTGGAGAATGGCGGCGCGCTGCTGGTTTCGGCGGGGCCGGAATATGCGCAGGAGATGAGCATCTATCGCACGCCGCTGGCGGCCGTTCTGCCCGCGCAACCCACCGGGGAAGTTGTGCAACAGGGCTACAAGCCCACCGTGACGCAGACGGGATTTGCCCATCCCGTGACGCGCGACCTGCCGGGCGGCAACGAGGGCAACAAACCACCCACATGGGGCCGCTGGTTCCGGCTGATCGGCGCGGAAAAGGTTTCGGGCGAAACGGTGATGAGCGGGCCGGGCGACAAGCCGCTGCTTGTGCTGGATCACGTCGGCAAGGGGCGCGTGGCGGAACTGCTTTCGGATCAGCCATGGCTTTGGGCGCGCGGCTTCGAAGGCGGCGGACCGCAGGCGGAATTGCTGCGCCGGCTCGCGCATTGGCTGATGAAAGAACCGGAGCTTGAGGAAGAACGCCTTTCGGCAAACATCGCGGATGGGAAGATTGTGGTCGAACGGCGCTCGATGGCGCAGGACGTGGCGCCGGTATCGCTGACGCTGCCTTCCGGCAAGAAATCGCAATTGACGCTGAAGAAGGTCGAACCCGGCGTGTGGCGCGCAGCGGCCGATGCAGATGAGCTGGGGCTTTACCGGCTGACCGACGGCAAATTGACGGCGGTGGCAGCGGCAGGCCCGCTTAATCCCAAAGAGGTCGCCGATATGCGCGCGACCGATGCAATTCTGGATGCGCCCCTGCAAGCGACCGGCGGATCGGTGCACTGGCTGGTGGACGGATTGCCCGGCATTCGCCGCGTGACGCCGAACAGCCGGACGTTTGGCAGCGACTGGATAGGCCTGCGCGCCAACGGAGCCTATCGCGTGACCTCGGTTGAGCAGCAGGCATTGTTTCCGCCATGGCTGGCGCTGGTGTTGCTATTGGGCGCGGTGTTGTTCGCGTGGCGGATGGAGGGGCGGTAACGCGCTAAAGGACTCTACTGCTTATCTTCCGTTGCCATGCCATCCGGCAGCCCGATCCAGCCATGGCGCCTGGATGACCAATACAGTTTTTCCGGATGCGCGAAATCCGGATCGGCGAAAGAGCCGACATTGATGCCGATGATTCCGGGCAGCGATCCCAGGCGGACGAAAACGCTGCCACCGCAATCGGGGCAGAAGAACGCTTCGTGAGGATTGCCGGAATGGGTGGCGCGCACCCAGCTTTTGTGCGTGCCTTCGATCGAAAGCACTTCAGTCTCGGGATAGAATGCGGTGCAGGTGAACGAACTGCCGCTGCGCTTCTGGCATTCCAGGCACGCGCAGGCGTGAACTTGCGGCGCTGCGTCGCTGACGGTGATTTTCAGCTGACCGCACGGACAGGTGGCGCTTTTCGGCATGGTCAGCCCAGTGGCGCGCCATCGGCACAGACAGGATTGTCGATATGGGGGCGGTGGACATCACCTGACAGATCGTCAAGCGATGTGCCGTTGAGCGTGAGGCCCAATATGCGGGCGGGGTTGACCGGCCCCGGAAAGCGGATGCGGCCGGGCGCGATGGGCGCGAAATTCACGCGGGCGTAATAGGGCGCATCCCCCACCAGAATGATCGCCCTGTGGCCCAGCTTTTTGGCCTCCTCGATGCCGCGGTTCATCAGGGCGATGCCGATGCCGCGGCCACGCTGATCCGACTGGACGGCAAGCGGACCCAGCAGGAGCGCGGGCGTCGTGCCAACATTCACCGGCCAGAAGCGGATTGAGCCGCGCAAGATTCCGTCTTCGGTGGCGACGAAGCTCAGATTCAACGCGCAGGAAACCCCATCGCGCAACCTGTAGGCGGATTTGGCGAAGCGGCCGGGGCCAAAACTGGCGACATTCAAGGCTTCGATGGCGGCGTCGTCTTCAGCGCGTTCGGGCCGAATGTCCCACATCGTCAACGCCTCTTTTATCTGGCGCGCGTGGCTTGCTAGGCTTGGCGCGAGAGAAAACAAAGATGGAGGTAAACTTGGGCGTTCTGGAAGGCAAGGTCGTTCTGGTCACGGGCGGCGCAAATGGCATCGGCAAGGAATGCGCGCTGCTGGCGGCACGGGAAGGCGCCAAGGTCGTGGTCAACGATCTGGGCGGAGGAGCATCGGGCGGCGATGCGGGCTCGGCCGGCCCCGCCGAAGAGGTGGCTACCGAAATCCGCAAGGCCGGTGGCGATGCGGTTTCCAATTCCGACAGCGTATCGAGCCGCGCGGGCGTGGCGCGCATGTTCGAACAGGCGATGGATACCTACAAAGGCCTGCACGCCGTCATCAATCCGGCGGGCATTCTTCGCGACAAGATGTTCCACAAGATGACGGATGAGGAATGGGACATCGTCATCGATGTGCATCTGAACGGCAGCTACAACGTCTGCCATGCGGCCATCAATCATTTCCGCGAACAGGAGGAAGGATCTTTCGTCCTGTTCACTTCGACCTCCGGCATTATCGGCAATATCGGGCAGGCGAATTACTCCGCGGCGAAGATGGGCATTGTCGGGCTGTCGCGCATCATTGCGATGGAGGGCGCGATGAAGAATGTGCGTTCCAACGTGATCGCGCCGTTCGCATGGTCACGCATGATCGCGACAATCCCCGTGAAAGACGAAGCATCGGCAAAGCGCGTCGAGCGCATGAAGAACCACATGCGCGCGGACCAGGTGGCACAGCTTGCGGTTTCTCTTGCTTCCAACGCCTGCAAGGATGTTTCGGGGCAGATTTTCGTGGCGCGCGGAAACGAAATCTTCCTTATGAGCCAGCCGCGGCCCGTACGCGGCATGGCCAAGATGGAAGGCTGGACGCCGCAAACGATCGCGGACCATTGCATGCCCGCGATGAAGCCAAGCTTCCACGACCTGGGGGCGACGACCAGCGTATTCGGCTGGGATCCGGTTTGACGATTTTCCTCCCCCGCAACACGCGGGGGAGGAAAACGGCTTACCAATATGGGCTCTTTTCTTTTCCTTCCACGCGCTCCCTGAAGCGGCGTGAAGCGCCCGGTCCAATCTCGCTGGGCGGCGCATCCGGCGCGTAGAATTTCGCTTCGGCGATTTCGGCGTTGGGTTTGAAATTGAACGTCACGCCCCGCATGTGGAACAGCGCGATCACATTCGTCGCCCAGATGTGTTTGCGGGTGTAGAGGCCGAAGAGTTCGCAGGCTTCAAAGCCTGTAAGACCTATTTCCTCTTGCAGTTCGCGAACCACGGCTGCGGTTGCGGGCTCCCCGCGGTTCACACCGCCGCCGGGGAAATGCCAGCCCGGGAAATAGGTGTGGCGCACCAACAGCAATCTCCCCTGCCCGTCTTCCACCATGGCATGCGCGCCGAAGGCCACGGGCGCCACAATCGCCTGGGTGACGAGCCGGGCGGCGAGCGCGAGATTCTGAAGGATGGGGCGCCTGTCGCTATTGGCCTTCCCTGCCGCCTGTAAGGGATTTGTAACCATACTACTCCTACCTTGCGCGGGCTTGTGGGCGTTTGGGACGGCCATCTTTGGGCGGACCGTCGCAGTACCGCAAGCGCGGCGCAGGAATTTCCTGGCGGAAGGGTCGCATGTCGGGGACGCAGTTCGATCATCTGAAAGCCCTCGTGGTCGAGGACAATCCTCATATGCTTGAGCTGCTGCGCACGCTGCTCAATGCCATAGGCATCAAGAAGGTGTTCCTGGCGGCCGATGGCGGGGAAGCATTCAAGCAGCTTTGCGAAAACAAGCCCGATTTCGTGCTCACCGATCTTTCGATGAAGCCGGTGGATGGGATCGAATTCACCAAAATGGTGCGCGCCTCCCAGGACGCGCCCAACCCTTACGTGCCCATCGTGATGGTGACCGGCCATACCGAGCGCCACCGCATCGAGATGGCGCGCGATGCGGGCGTGACCGAGATCATCGCCAAACCCATCACGCCACAGGGCCTTTATAGCCGCGTGGCAGAGATCGTGGAGCGGCCGCGCGCATTTGTCCGCGCACAGGAATTCTTCGGGCCGGATCGCCGACGCCGCGGCAATCGCGAATTCAGCGGGCCCTGGCGCAGGCATGACGATTTCACCGACGAGGTCGAGGTGCGGTGATGAGCGCCATCGGCACGCGCAAACAAGCGGTTCAGGTTTTGCCGAGCGGAGCGGAGGTGACAGCCTCCTCCCTCTATCCGCAGGTGCTGCGCAAACACGAGGTGGCGCAATTCCTTGCCCATCTGAAGAGCGACGAAACAACCAAGCGCAGCCACAAGGCGATGGCGGCTTCACGCAACACCATGCGCGAGGCGGTGGAAGACTATGTGCGGCTTCTGGATGAAGCTTCGCGGACGATGGACGCAGCAGCGTTATTCGCCCAGGCCCATGAAATTCGCGGCCTTGCCGAGATCGCCGGGCTTGGCGTTGCGGGGCGGATGGCCAATGGGCTGTGCCTTTATATCGATGCGCTGGACGGTGCAGCGCCGGACAAATCGACCGTTCGGCTGCATGTTGAGGCCATTCAGCGCGTGGTGCGCGGCGAGGATGACGGTGCGATCGCAAATGTGGTGGCCGAAGAATTGACCTCGCTTGTCATTCGCAAGCTGGGAGAGGTTCACGCGCTGGGGCTGCCCGGGTAACCATCGGGTAAGATTTGGGCCAGCGCGCTTGCGGCTTTTGCCCCGCCTTTATCGGTTTTTAAGCCCTTTCCTTAATAGTGATCGCTCGAACGTGTGCCGAACCGGTGCGCGGGGTTTTCGGGCGCATTCATGCTTCAAATCGGCGGCCTTGTTATTTTGTTCGGTGCGGTTTTCGGGGGTTACCTGATGTCGGGCGGCTCGCTCGGCGTCGTGTTCGAGGCGCTGCCGCATGAGATGCTGACCATCCTTGGTGCGGCCATCGCAGCGCTTCTGATTGGCGGCTCGCTCTATTCGCTCAAGAAGGTCGGCGGCGAACTGGGCAAGGTCGTCTCCGGGCCGCGCTGGAAGCATCACGATTTCACCGATCTTCTGTGCCTGCTCTACCTCTTGACCAAGACCATGAAATCGAAGGGGCTGATCGCGCTGGAAGCCCATATCGAAAAACCCGAAGACTCTTCGATCTTCAAACGCTATCCGCGCATCACCAAAGATCATTTCGCGCTGACCTTCATCTGCGACACGCTGCGCATGATGACCATGAGCCTTGAAGACCCCCATCAGGTCGAGGCCGCGATGGAAAAGCAGCTCGAGAAGCATCATCACGAAGCGCTTGGCCCCTCGACGGCCCTTCAGGGCATGGCCGACGCGTTGCCGGCATTGGGTATCGTTGCCGCCGTGCTCGGCGTCATCAAAACCATGGGCGCGATTTCGGAGCCGCCGGAAGTTCTGGGCCGCATGATCGGTTCGGCGCTTGTCGGCACGTTCATGGGCGTGTTTCTCGCCTATGGAATCGTGGGGCCCATTGCGACGCGGCTGAAATCCATCGTGGACGAGGATGCGCTTTTCTATCACGTCATCCGTGACATTCTGGTCGCGCATCTGCATGGCAATGCGGCGCAGGTTTCAGTGGAAATCGGGCGCGGCAGCGTGCCGACAGAAGCCCAGCCCACCTTCCAGCAACTGGAAGCGGCGTTAGAGGCGATCCCGCCGGACGCGTCGTAGCAGCGGCACGCGAACGCGCTGTTCATCGCGCCATTCCGACAGGCTTACGAAGAACACCGACAACGCGCCGGCGGCGATGCCGAACGGCACGGCGTAAAGCACATCCATATCGGTGCCCAGCACGACGATGGACGTCACAAACATCCCGACCCATTGCGCGTAGTGTTTTGGCACGGCCCCCTCCCGGTGATGACACGGGAGCTTAACGCCTTGTTAAGACTTTGGGTGCGGAAAGAGTGAAGAAAAGGTTAATTTTCGCCGGTTGCTGCCTCTGCCAGCGCCGCAAGAGCGCCCGAGAGAGATGCCACGGCTTGGCCTGCCTTGCTACCGAGACCATGGCGGGCGGCGATCCAGACGGGATCGTTGTAGGTGAGGTGCGCGCCGCCCTTTTCATCTTCCCAGATGAGCGCTTTCAGGGGCAGGTCGATACCCGCAGTCTGCCCCGCCTGCATCAGCGGCGTGCCGGCTTTGGGATTTCCGAAAATAACAACAATGGTCGGGCGCAATTCCCGCCCGGCACCGGCGGCACCCGCACCGTGATCTATGGTCGCGAAAACGGTGATGCCCTTGGCGCGCAAAGCATCGTTCAGGCGCGCCAGCGTGGTTGGAACATCGTGTGCGCTGTCGCGCGTGATCAGCCCATCCATCGGCAGCATCTCCGAAACAACGCCGGATTAAACCGCAAACTCGATGCCTTGCGCCAGCGGCAGCGCGTCGGAATAATTGATGGTCGCGGTTTGCCTGCGCATATAGGCCTTCCATGAGTCGGAACCGCTTTCGCGACCGCCGCCGGTTTCTTTTTCGCCGCCGAAGGCCCCGCCTATCTCGGCTCCGCTGGGGCCGATGTTCACATTGGCAATGCCGCAATCCGAGCCCGAGGCTGCCAGGAACTTCTCGGCTTCCTGCAAATCCTGCGTGAAGATGCAAGACGACAGGCCCTGCGGAACGGCATTGTGCCGCGCGAGCGCCTCTTCGAATTTCGTGTAGCGCATCACATAGAGAATGGGTGCGAAGGTTTCACGGCAGACGGTTGGTGTTTGATCCGCCATCTCGGCGATTGCCGGGCGGGCGTAGAATGCGTTTGGAAATTCCTTTTCGAGCGCACGGCCCCCGCCGGTGATCTTGCCGCCTTCATCGCGGGCAGAGGCCAGCGCGCGTTCCATGTTCTCGAACGCGGCCCGATCAATCAGCGGGCCGACAAGCGTGGCTTTCTCCAGCGGATTGCCCAGCGGCAGAGCAGCGTAAATGGATTTCAGCGCGGGCACGAGCTTGTCGTAGATTGCTTCATGCACGAAAAGGCGGCGCAGACTTGTGCAGCGCTGGCCTGCCGTGCCGACGGCGGCAAAGGTGATGGCGCGTTGGGCCAGATCGAGCTTGGCCGACGGGGCCGCGATCATCGCATTGTTGCCGCCCAGTTCGAGGATCGAACGGCCAAAGCGCTGCGCCACAACGGGCGCCAGTTCGCGGCCCATGCGGGTGGAGCCGGTGGCGCTGATGACGGGTAGCCGATTGTCTTTGGCGAGCGTTTCGCCGACATCGCGCAAACCCAGAACGACCTGGGAAAGATTGGCGGGCGCATCGGCGAAGCGTTTCAACGCGCGTTCGAACAGCGATTGGGTTGCAAGGGCGGTGAGCGGTGTTTTCTCGGAAGGCTTCCAGATGACGCTATCGCCGCAGACGATGGCGAGCGCCGCATTCCAGGCCCAAACCGCAACGGGAAAATTGAACGCCGAGATGATGCCGACCGGGCCCGCGGGATGCCACGTTTCCATCATCCGATGGCCGGGGCGTTCGGATGCGATGGTGAGGCCATAGAGTTGGCGCGAGAGGCCGACGGCGAAATCGCAGATGTCGATCATCTCCTGCACTTCGCCAAGACCTTCTTGCAGGATCTTTCCGGCCTCCAGCGTGACAAGGCGGCCCAACGCATCCTTGTTGGCGCGCAATTCCTCGCCAAACAGGCGCACGAGTTCGCCGCGGCGAGGCGCAGGCACGTTGCGCCAGGCGTGGAAGGCCTCAACACTTCTGGCGATCTTCGCATCGACCGATTTGGCGTCGTCATAACTGACACGGCCGATCTCTGCGCCATCGATGGGAGAATGGACGGGATGATCGCCTGCATGCGTCAGGCCGAAATGGGAGAGAATTTCGTTGGCTTGCATGGGATGCTCCTATTTCTTCGCGGCGCGCAGCTTGGACAGCGTGGTGGTGGGCGAGATCGCTTCCGGATCGAGCGTTATGTGGATGAGCGCGGGCTTTTTCGAAGTCTGGGCTTCGTAGAAGGCCTGCGCGAAATCATCGGTGCGTTTCACATGGAAGCCCAGCGCGCCGTAACTTCTGGCAAGGGCCACGAAATCCGGGTTCCTGAGATCGGTGCCGATGACGTGGCCGGGATATTCGCGCTCCTGATGCATGCGGATCGTGCCGTAGATGCCGTTATCGAACACCAGCACGATGATGGCGGCATCATATTGCACGGCCGTGGCGAGTTCCTGACCGTTCATCAGGAAACAGCCATCGCCCGCACAGGAAACGACGGTGCGTTCGGGATGCAGGAGCTTGGCGGCGACCGAGGCGGGCACGCCATAACCCATTGCGCCGCTCGTGGGGCCGATGAGCGTCGGGTAACCGCGATAAAGATAAAAGCGATGCAACCAGCCCGCATAGTTGCCTGCGCCATTGGCCAGAATTGCATCGGCGGGCAGATGTTTGTTGAGCCATGCGAAGATATCGGATGGGTTGACCGCGCCGGGAGCATCGACCGGTTTGGCCCACGCCTCGAAATTGGCGCGGGCGGCTTCGGTGGATTCGCGCCAGGCGATGTTGCGGGGCGCGTTCAATCCGGCTGCTTCGCGCAGGAACGGGGCAACACCGGAGAGAATTGGCAGATCGGCCTGATAGACACGGTTCAGCTCGTCCGCGCCGGGGTGAACGTGAACCAATGTTCGGCCTGCTTCGATACGCGTGTAGCCATCGGTCGTCATCTCGCCCAGACGCGCGCCGACCACGATCAGCAGATCGCTTTCCTTCAGGCGCTTCACCAGTTTGGGATCGGCGCCGATGCCCATATCGCCGCAATAATTCTTGTGGGTGTTGTCGAAGCGATCCTTGGCGCGGAACGAGGTGCAGACGGGCAGATCGAAATTTTGCGCGAAAGCGCGCGCATCTTCGATGGCCTGCGCATTCCAGCCGGGGCCGCCTAGCATCAGCAAAGGCGATTTCGCGCGCGCCAGAAGGCCCGCAAACTTTTCCATATCGGCGCGCGAGGGTGAGGGCTCGCTTTTCACATAGGGTTTGGTTGCGGGTACGGAGCATTCGCCGAACAGCACATCTTCCGGGAGCGACAGGACCACGGGGCCGGGGCGGCCGCTGACCGCTGTGTGGAACGCGCGCGCGACATATTCGGGAATACGGTTCGGATCGCGGATTTCGGCGGACCATTTCGCGAGCGGCGCGAACATGGCGCGGAAATCGACCTCCTGAAACGCCTCGCGATCCAGCATGGATTGATCGGCCTGCCCGATGAAAAGGATCATCGGCGTTGAATCCTGAAAGGCTGTGTGCACGCCGATGGAGGCGTTTGTGGCGCCGGGCCCGCGCGTGACGAAGCAAATACCGGGTTTGCCCGTTAGCTTGCCATAGGCCTCCGCCATGTTGGCGGCCCCACCTTCCTGGCGGCAGGTGATGAGGCGGATGGAAGCGCGCGCGCCATAGAGCGCATCGAGAACGGCGAGATAGCTTTCACCGGGCACGCAGAAGGCATGATCTGCGCCATGGATTTTGAGCGCTTCGACGAGCGCTTCGCCGCCGGTGCGTGATGTCGTCATTTCGGCCTCCGCATTTTCCGCCCGCTGGGGAGGAAAGTGCCATTATAGACCTTTTGCGTAGTAGCGGCCGAAACGATTGTTCACGAAATCCGCAAGGCTCGCTTCTTCCTGTTTCACGAAACCCTTCTGCGGAAGCTTGCCTTCGACCAGCAGGTCGGTCATCGCGCAGATGCCGCAGGCGGTGGTGACCTGGATGGCGCTCATCAGGCGGTTGCCGACGGTCTGGCTGTAGATCTTCTTGGCGTAGCTTTCCTGCGTCAGACGGCCATCGACCATGCCGGAGACGGTCACAAAGATCAGCACCACATCCTGGTAGGTGATGGGGATCGCGGTTTCGAGAACATCCTTCAGGATATCGCGGCGCACGCCCAGGCGCAGGTCGCGCACCAGCATCTTCACGATATCGCGGTGGCCGGGATAGCGCACGGTCTTGTAATTCAGGTTCTCGACCTTGCCTTCGAGCGTGTCGCACAGGGTGCCAAGACCGCCCGATGTGTTGAAGGCTTCGTATTCGGTGCCATCGAGCGAAAAATGCTCGATCTCTTCCAGCGAGGGAACTTCGCCGCGAACGCCATCGCGCACCGACTCGCACGGATTGCAATATTCGTTGATCAGGCCATCGGTCGACCAGGTGAGATTGTATTTGAGCGCGTTGGTGGGAAACACCGGCAGCGCGCCGACCCGCATGTTCACATCGCGCAGCTTGTCGAACTTCTTCGTGAGATCGTGGGCGACGATAGAAATGAAGCCCGGCGCCAATCCGCATTGTGGGATGAAGGCGGTATTCGCACCTTCGGCGAGCTTTCTGATGTGGCGGGTGGATTCCACATCTTCGGTGAGATCGAGATAGTGGGCGCCGGCGCGCTTGGCGGCTTCGGCGATTGTGGAGGTCAGCGTATAGGGCGTGGCCGACAGAACGATGTCATGACCTTCGACCTCATGGGCGAAATCGCGCGCGTCGCCGATTTCGACCTGACGCAGCTCGACATTCTTTTTCGGCAGCCGGTCCAGCGTGGCCGAATTTTTGTCGGCGACGGTGACGTGATAATCGCCTGTTGCAGTAAGGAATTCCGTGATGGCGACACCGATTTTGCCGCCGCCTACAAGCATCACTTTTTTCATGGTTTCTCTCCACCGAACGCCCCTCTGGAATAAAGGGTGGAGCAGCCGGAAAGGAGGCGGCGATACGCCGGAAAATGGGGTAGGCTCCGGCGAATCGCAGGGAGAACCGGCGAAATGCCGATCCGGGACAAGGACGCCAGACTGCTGGACCTTTTGCGGGCCAATGCGCGGGAGCCCGCTGCCTCGCTCGCTCGCAAGCTGGGTATCGCCCGCTCCACCCTTCAGGAACGCATTGGCCGGCTGGAGCGCGAGGGCCTCATCAAGGGTTACACGGTGCGGCTGTCGGACGAGGCGGCGGCCAAGAGCTTTCGGGCAGTGGTGATGATAACAGCCGATGCGCGGCAGACCGACCGGGTGACGGCGGATCTGAAGAAGATCGCCGAGGTCCGCTCGCTGGCGGCGGTTTCTGGTGCTTACGACATGATGGCGGTGGTGGAGACCGATACGGCGGCACGCATGGATGCGGTGCTCGATCGCATGGGCAAGGCGACCGGCGTGGCGCGCACGGTTTCTTCCATCATCCTGTCGGAGAAATTTGCACGCTGACGCAGGCGATCAGGTCTGGATCGGCGGCATGACCACGGTGGGTTTGGTCTTGCGGATCGTGAAGCCGGAATCTTCGAGCGCTGTGCGGATTTCTTCGGCGTGGCCCGCATCGCGCGCCTCGATCACCATGCCCAGATCGGCGGATTTCGCGGGCATGTCTGTCATCATGCGGTTGTGCGAGACTTCCAGAATGTTGCCGCCTGCCTGCCCCACCAGAGTTGCGATCTTGGCGAGCAAGCCGGGGCGATCCTCGATTTCGACCACAACCGACAGGATGCGGCCTTCGCGGGCGAGTTCGCGCAGGATCACATTCGAAAGCAACCGCATGTCGATATTGCCGCCCGACAAAACGATACCGACTTTTCTGCCCTTGAAGAACTCCGGATAGCGGGCGACGGCGGCATAAGCAGCAGCGCCCGCACCTTCCACAACTGTTTTTTCGATTTCCAGAAGCGTGGCAATGGCGCGTTCGATTTCTTCCTCGCCGACGAGGAGAATGTCTTTCACATTTTGCGCGATGATCGCCGATGTGATGGCGCCGGGATCTTTTACCGCGATGCCTTCGGCAATGGTCTGACCTGCGCAGGGCAATTGCTTGCCTTTGATCGCATCGAACATCGAGGGATAGAGTTCGGCTTCGACGCCATAGATCTCGATGCCGGGCTTCAATGCTTTGGCCGCAATCGAAATACCCGAGATCAAGCCGCCACCACCGATGGGAACCACGAGCGTATCGACATCGGGCACATCTTCCAGCAATTCGAGGGCGACGGTGCCCTGGCCCGCGATCACGATCGGGTCGTCATAGGGATGGATGAAGGTGAGATTTTCTGCGTTGGCGATTTTCTGGGCGCGCGTGAAGCATTCGGAAAGCGTGGCGCCTTCGAGAACCACGCGAGCACCGAAATCCTTGGTGTGTTTCACCTTGTTGAAAGGCGTGCCTTCCGGCATCACGATTGTGGCCGGTATGCCCAGGCGGCCCGCATGATAGGCAACACCTTGCGCATGATTGCCCGCGCTCATGGCGGCAACGCCATGTTTGCGTTGCTCGGGCGAGAGCGACAGCAGCTTGTTCAGCGCGCCGCGCTCCTTGAACGAGGCGGTGAATTGCAGATTTTCGAATTTGAGGTGAATTTCGCAGCCCGCGAGTTTCGACAGGGTGCGGGAATGATGTGTGGGGGTGCGTTCGACCGCGCCTTTGATGACGGCGGCAGCGGCGCGCACATCTTCAAGAGATATCTGGGGAGCGGTGGCCTTTTTCATCGGGCATACGTCTCACGGCTGGTAGCAGCGGACGGATTTGAACCGCCGACCAAGGGATTATGATTTTGACTCATGGGCTCAACTCACTCCAACATCACTCAGCGTATCACAGTCATTGGCCTTGCATTGATTGAACTTTTGCTCAACTGAGCTTTAGATCTGCTCTTGTCGGATCACACCAAAGTCTCATGAGAAGAAAACCAATCAAGATAATGCTCGAACAGCGGCCGCCCCGTCGGGCCGGATCGAAATTCGAGACTCCGATAGCTTGCTTCTATTCCGAGTGACCGCGAAAGGACATCGAAGTCTTTCAATATAAACCCGGCTCAATGGCGAACAGGTTCGCCCCCTATATCCCGAAGCGGCAACGATCGACAATGTAGCCGCCGCCCGCATATGGGCGCTAGAACAGATTTCGGCCTGCAAGAAGGGTCACGAGCCACGCGACAAGAAAAAAGCTGGGGCTAAGGCCACTTGAATTGCGGCTGAACGCCATGACCGGCGAATATTTGAAAACGTCATGGACGCATATTTGAAAGAAGAAGTCCGTGGTCGTAAGAAAAGCCGTACAGCCGACCAAACCGAGCGTCGATTGGAGTTAGATGTTAAGGCGCGCTGGGAAGGTTGATTGGTCACGGACATTTCACGCAGCGACGCTCACGCGATTCTAAACCCGCCCTTTTTCATTGTCTTTCTACTCGCCGCGACAGCCGAATATCTGGCGCCGGTCGAAATCGCCAAAGTCGCTTTTATCGGTTTGCGGTCGCGCGTTGATTTTACCGAGCAGTATACCCGCCATCCACTACCAGTTCTGCACCCGTAACAAACTTCGCTTCATCGCTTGCGAGATAGACCACCGCCCAGGCGATATCATCGGGCTCGCCTATGTGGCCGAGCGGATGCAAGGCATCGGTTGCCTTCCTGCCTTCCTTCACATCGCCAAGCTTTTCCAGATGATGCTCGACCATCGGCGTCCAGATGAAGCCGGGATGAATGGAATTCACCCGAATGCGGTTAGGTGCATATATCATCGCATCGGTCTTGGTCATCAATCGCACCGCGCCTTTTGAGGCATGGTAAGGCGGAACATCCGGTGCGCCGACAAGACCGTAGATCGACGAAAGATTTATGATGCTGCCGCCGGTCGCCTTCATCAAATGGGGGATTGCGTGTTTGGTGCAGAAAAATACGCCCTTCACGTTCACCGCCTGCACCTGGTCCCATTCGGCTTCCGTGATTTCGTGCGTCGGCTTGTTGACGCCTGAGATTCCCGCATTATTCACGATAACATTGAGCCCACCGAAGTGCCGGACGACATCGCCGATCGCTTGTGCCACCTCGGTTTCCCGCGTGACGTCGCAGTGCCAAAACTTCGCTGGAAATCCCCGGTCCACAAGTTCGCGTTCCAGTTCGCGGCCTTCCTTGTCGAGCATATCGAAGAGCGCCACTTTGGCTCCCTCCTCCGCCATGCGGATCGAAGCCGCGCGTCCGAGGCCAAGGCCCGCGCCTGTCACGATTGCCACTTTTCCCTTCAGTCGGTCCATTTCAACCTCACTTTAATGAACAATGAGCACCGGGGAGTTGCTGGGCTCCAGCATTTAGCGTGTCGCGCTACCGAGCACGAATTCGCGGGCCCGGCTGTGGCTGTAACCGCCCATGTGCCATTTCCAGGATGGCATTATTTCCAGCTTCACCCACGAGCGGCACAAGAATGCTCTTGATCATGGCACCACCATCACCGGACAAGGTGCAAGGCTAGCAACTTTCTGAGAAACGCTGCCGAGAAGAAGCCCCTCGAGCCGCCCGCGGCCACGCCTGCCGACGACAAGTGCATATGGCTGCAAGCGCTTTGCCAATGCCACAACCTGCTCCGCCGGATCACCCGCTTCCTGAATGGTTTCGACGCCCAAAGGACAGTACTTTTCCGTCAGAGCACGGGCACGAGCGAGCCTGCATTCACAATCGGCATCGAGCACCTCACGCACCGTTGCATGTTCGAGTTCCGCGAATTTCCGCAATGCCTCGCCCGGAATGGAGTTGTCGACAGTCATAATGGTGAGACCTTTGCCGAAAGCCGAAGCGAGTTCCGCAGCATACGCCACTGCTCGTTCGGCGGGCGCTGATCCATCCGTTGCGACCAGGACTTTGTCGTGATCCATATTTTGCAATCCACAAATTTCATTCTCTTTTATCGTACAAGCTGTTGCCCCACCTTGACTTACATCAAGTCGAAATATTGCGGCCTTTGTCGCGATCCGCGACACAGATCTCATTTTTGCTTTGGTGGCGGCAGCCGCGCTAAGTGCGGGGATATGGCTCGCTGCACTTTGGTATGTGGAACACAACCAGCGAGCACGCTGACTTGAAATCTGCCAACGCCGGATAGAGAAAATCAAGCAAAGCGCTGAAAAGCCGCCTCGACAATGGGGCGCTGCCCTTTGACGATTTTCGTCACGGCGTTGTGATAGCCAAACCAGTCTCCCTTGTCGATTTCCGGGAAAATTTTCGTCTTGCCGGATTTGGGCGGCCAGACCAACGAAACCACGTTGCTCGTCAGGCGCGAGGGATCGCAATCACCCTCGTGGGCCCACACCATGATGTGTTTGCCACTCGGCTGTTTGAATGTTCCCAGTTCGTGAAACGGCGGGTCGATCGAAAAGCCGGTTTCTTCGGAAAATTCTCGTCGCGCGGCGGAAAGGGGATCTTCGCTTGGAGCCACCAAACCTTTGGGCACCGACCATGCGCCTTCGTCTCTCTTGGCCCAGAACGGGCCGCCGGGATGCACAAGGAAGACCTGCATTTCTCCGGCGAACTTTCGGAATAGCAGGATACCAGCGCTTCTTGCGGCCAAAGACGCCTCCGCAACACCGTTGCGGAACTATCCTTGAGGAATTGAGCAAAATCAACAAGTCCACTCCCCGAATGCTCAAAGATGAAACGTAGACTTTGGGATCCCAGACATGGAAGTCATTGAGGTCATTCACCAGAGACGGGCGGTACGCGACTTCATGGGCGCTGCAGTCACTCCTGATGCCATCGAGCTTATAATCGCTGCGGCAATTCAGGCTCCAAGCGCTGTCAATCTGCAGCCTTGGCTGTTCACTGTGGTTCGGGATCGGCTTGTGCTCGATTTGATTTCACACGAATCAAAGAAACATATGCTGCTCGGCATCGAAGCGGGAACCGTTCCATCCGCATTCCGCGAACATCTGACCAATCCCGAATTCCATATATTCTATAATGCGCCCGTTCTCATCCTCATCTCCGCGCTGAAGTCCGACGCTTGGGCGGCGGAAGACGCCAGCCTCGCAGCTGAGAACCTGATGCTCGCCGCATGCGCGAAATCGCTTGGCACTTGCTGGATCGGATTTGCGCAACGCTGGCTGGAAACGGAAGAGGGAAGACGGTGTGTCGATCTCCCCGAAGATTACAGACCCGTTGCGCCGATCATTGTCGGTCACCCCCGCGGCAAGGCTCCGCCGGTTGTACGCAAATCGGCGAATGTTCGCTGGATCGGTTAGGCGATGGAGAAAAAGAACAACGGCATTCAAAGCACCACTAGAACTTGTATCCGCCAATCCCGCGTCGTGAGAGACATATGTTGCAAGTTTCGCGACCAACAGCGCGCAATTCAACTACAATTGTCGCAAAAGCTGCTTTTCGATCTCGTAGATGGGCATCTTGACATAGTCATGCCCCAACTCGCGGACGATCGCGCCACGCGTCGAGCTAGACAGCGCCGGCCTCAAAACGCCCAAAGCGCGCGCAGGTGCGATCAATATCAACGAAGTCACTCCTCGCTCCCGCACATAGGCGTCTAGACAGGCCGCAAATTTATGCAGAAATGCCGTTTCGGCCTGATCGTGAAAATCCTCCTCCTGCATGGATGAACGCTGTCCATCGGCAGAATTGAATGACCGGCCCGGCGGGCTGGTCCCTTGTTCATGCGTTGGGGGATTGTCCTGCACGAACGTCTCGCGCATCTCCAGCTTGGGATAGGTCGCGTCCCCCTTGTTTTCCAGCAGCAACGCCTTGCGGCCGTCGCATACGGCGACCCACATTCCGTGGTGCAGCGGTAAGGCAGTCATGGCTATTCCCTTGTCATTCTTCGGAGGAGTTGCGCACAGATGTTGCCTCCACTTTATGACCTCGATCAATTGTTCGAGGCGATAAGAAGGGGCCTTTTTAGGGATTTTTGGGCCGCTACGCCGCCGCCCAATCGAGAACTTACCGTTTGGGTTCCGAGCCGAAGCGCCCTCAAAGATTGAGGAAGATCATCAACGTACAGCCCGGAACGGTACAATCTTCGAGCCGCATCGGAGATATGAATGTCATTCTGTCCAGCCGAGTTAAACGCAGATCGTACGCTGGAAAGCAAAGTACGATTTCTGCTCAGCGCGGATAGCTATCCCGATCCGGCGGCAGAAGTGCGTCATGTGGAAACCCATATGTCCCACGTTTTTCTTGCGGGCGACAGGGCCTACAAACTGAAGAAGCCGATCAAATTGCCCTTTCTCGACTTTTCCACGCTCGAGAAACGCGAACGGATGTGCCGACAAGAGCTCCTGCTCAACCGCCGCATGGCGCCTCATTTGTATCTGGAAGTCATCCCCTTGAGCGAAACCGATGGCAAGTTGAGGCTGGGAAGCGGGGAACATATCGTTGATTGGCTGGTGGTCTTGCAGCGCCTCGATGAACGCTTGATGCTGGACTCGGCAATAGCCAACCGACGGGCGCATGCGCCGCAGCTTTTGCGGCTCACGAACAGACTGGGGGAGTTTTATCGGCATGCCCATCCTGTGTTTATTTCTCCGGCTCGATATCTTGCGAAATGGAGGCAGGTTATACGGTCGAACAGGCTCGCCCTTCTTCATCCCGATCTTTGCCTGCCTGTCGCACGCGTCCTCGAACTTGATCGCATACAATCCCGATTTCTGGATTGCCTGGGCGGTTTGCTGCTGCAACGGCTCAAGCAAAGGAAGATCGTAGACGGACACGGCGATCTCAGGCCCGAGCACATCTGGCTTGGCGAGCCTCTGGCGGTCATCGACTGCCTTGAATTCAATGCCGAGCTTCGCGCTATCGACCCGTTCGAGGAGCTGGCCTATCTGGCGGTTGAGTGCGAGCGCTTTGGAGACACCAAGATCGGCTCGTGGATCATTCAGCGGCTTGGAAAAACGCTCGCAAATCCACCGCCACCCGAACTGCTGTCGTTCTACAAATGTTATCGCGCCACGCTCCGCGCCAATCTGTCGGCCGTTCATCTTCTGGAGAAGAACCCGCGAACGCCCGAGAAGTGGCGACCGCTGGCCCTTCGCTATCTGGAAATCGCCCGAAAGGAGACTGCAACACTCAAGAGGGCGATCAAAAACTCTGCAAGTCGTCCAATCGTTCGCCCCGATGCAAGCGCAAGATTGCCTGCGCGAAAAGACCGGCGCTTGAAAGCACGTCCAGTTTTTGTCTTATGGAATGTTGCTGCGGAAGCCGGAACGCCGGAACGGTATCGCAAACGACAACGCGATCTATCGCAGGGTCAGCCAACGCTTCGGTGGCGCCTTTCATAAACAGGCCATGCGTCGCAAATGCGAGGACCTTTTGTGTGCCATGGTCTCGGACAGCGCGAGCAGCCCTTAACAACGTACCGCCGGATGCAATCAGATCGTCCACAATGAGAGCGGTGGCGCCTTCGGCTTCACCGACAAAGAGATCTCCCGAAACTTTGCCGGCACTGCGGCGCTTTTCGACAAAACCTCGGCCGATAGGAAATCCGCAAGCGGCCTCAAGCGTCTCCCGGAAAAGCTGCGCCCGCTTCACGCCACCGGGATCGGGAGAAACCACGCACAGATGCTTTTCGCCCAGCGATTTCACGTACTGTGCAAGAAGAGGTGCGGCAGTCAGTGCGACGGTGCGGCAGCGGAATGCGTTTTCGAACGCCGCATCGTTGTGGACATCCATCGTGACGACCGCATCTGTGCCGACGGCTTCGAAAAGAGCAGCCATGTAACGCAAGGTCAGCGGATCCTGCCACTTGGTTCGGCGATCCTTGCGCGCATAGCAGAGATAAGGCGCAACGACGGTGACCCTGGACGCCCCGGAGTCCTTCAATGCGCCTACAAAGAAGAGCAGCCGGTTCAGCTTGTCATCGGCGCTCAGATCCGGGCCAGCGTGAAGGCTTTGGGCAACATAGACATCGCGGCCTGCCACAGTTTCAAGCGGGCGCACCTTGTATTCCCCATCTTCAAAGGTTCGCTCTTCGTGATGCGCCAATGGCACATTGCAGGCATCGCCGATCGCCTGTCCAAAATCTCTCGTGGCGTTGAGCGCAAAAAGCTTTGGCGCGTCCATATCTAATCCCGGCCGAGCACACTTTGATCGGAAACAGGATATTTGGCTCGGCCGCAACAACATTGCGCTGGATCAAGAAATCCTTTGATCAGGATCAACCTTTCTTGCGTCCCGTCCATTAATGTCCTCGTGTGGGAAAGGGTATCTCCCAATGTCACTGGGTCTGCGCAATTACATCGACACACGGGAAATGAAGATCGGTGTCAGGCGCCTTCCCGCGACTTTGCGCATGCCTGCAGACGCGTTCGCTCTGGTCGTTTTTGCCCATGGCAGCGGATCGAGCCGCCTCAGTCCGCGCAACGTCAAAGTCGCAGAAGCATTGAATTCCGCGGGGCTTGCCACGCTGCTGTTCGACTTGCTCACGGCGGAAGAAGAGAGCGCCCACAATCGCGCAAAGGTTTTCGACATTCCGCTTCTTGCAGACCGCCTTACGGAAGCCGTGGGGTGGATGGACGAACAATCGCTGCTTGCACATATGGCGATCGGGCTTTTCGGCGCCAGCACGGGCGCCGCGGCCGCCCTCGTCGCGGCAGCGCGAATGCCCACGCGGATAGGGGCCGTCGTCTCACGAGGCGGCCGCCCAGATCTTGCGGGTCATGCGTTGCCCAAGGTGAGGGCGCCGACATTGCTAATCGTTGGTGAAGCGGATTTCGGTGTCATCGAACTTAACGAGAACGCGTTCGCCCGCCTGACCTGCCTTAAGGAACTGGAGATCGTTCCCGGCGCTACACATCTCTTCCCTGAGCCTGGCGCCATGGAACTGGTGATCGCGCTGACCGAACAATGGTTCACGCAACATCTTCGCACCTGACGAGGAAAGATGTATTTCCGCGACCGTAATGATGCCGGACGTAAACTCGCAGCCGCTCTGGCGGCGTTCAAGGGGCGAGATTGCGTCGTTCTCGCCCTGCCCCGCGGCGGCGTTCCCATCGGCGCGGAGATTGCCGAAAGCCTCGGCGCTCCGCTTGACGTTCTGCTGGTGCGCAAGATCGGCGCGCCTTATCAACCTGAACTGGCTATCGGCGCCGTCGTGGATGGCGGCAACCCTATTGTCGTTCGCAACGAAGAACTCTTGCGCTTGACCGGTACAACGGATCAGATATTTGACCACATTTGCAAACGGGAGCTCGCGGAGATCGAAAGGCGCCGGCGCGCTTATGTACAGGGACGAAAGGCCCTGGATCCGGCCGGCCGAATTGCCATTGTCGTGGACGACGGCATTGCAACCGGAGCAACGATGCGGGCCGCGCTACGAGCAACACGGGCGCGCAAGCCGAGCAAGCTGGTGTTGGCCGTCCCGGTGGCGGCGGCTGATACACTCGCCGATCTGAGCCGCGAAGCCGATCAGACGGTTTGCCTGGCAACTCCCGATCCTTTTGGAGCGGTTGGCATGTTCTATTCCGACTTCGGGCAGGTGAGCGACGACGATGTGATTGCCTTGCTGTCACGCGCGCTTGAACGGGAGAAAGCAAGACTGTGAACGCCAACGGCAAGACTCCTTTCGGAATTCACAACCGTTCGACGACGATCTCCTTTGCCAGCTGCTCCACATGCGACCGGTCACAAAGACCGGTTCCACTGGACAGCATCGCGGCGGAACCCGCAGCGACGGCATAGCGCAATGCTTCTGCCGGAGCAGCACCACCGGCGAGCATCCACACAAGCGCGCCCAAAAAGCTATCGCCGGCTCCCACCGCGTTCGCGGATCGCATTTCGGGGCCGGCCCCGCGCCAAAACTCGTTCCGGCTGGCAAGCAACGCGCCGTGAGGCCCGAGTGACAAAGCAACGTGTTCCGCCTTGCTGCCCGAGATAATGTCCATACACGCCTGCTTCCAGGCGTCGAGGTCCGGCAATGGGCAGCCAACCAGTTCGCTCATTTCGCTCAGGCTGGTTTTGAGAAGATGCACGATCTGAAGCCCCAGTCCTTTTAGTGCAGGGCCGGACGCATCGACCACAGCGTGAGCGCCTTTTAACTGTGCGGCACGCGCCATCAATGCGTAGAAATCCTCAGGCACGCCGGGCGGGAGGCTACCGCTTCCCACCAGATAGTCACCGGGCTCGACGAGCGCGATCGCATGGTCGAGACAGACTTGCCAATCGGCTGTCGCCAGCGCCGATCCGGGGAAAATGAAACGATATTGTTGGCCGGCCGCGCGATCAATCACATTGAAATTCTCGCGCGTGTCGCCCGAAACCGGAACTGCGCGGAAGGGAGTACCCTCTGCGGTGAGGCGTTCGCAAATGACCTTCCCGGTGACGCCGCCGCACGGAAATATCGCCGTTACGTCTCCACCCAGCCGATGAAGGACGCGCGCGACATTGATACCGCCGCCACCCGGATCACGCCGAACATCTTCACAGCGCAGTTTGCGATCAGGTATCAGCATTTGCACGCTCGCCGCGATGTCGAGCGCCGGATTGAGCGTCAATGTGACGACGGTCCGATCCATCTTGGCACCCTACTCGAGCGCGAGTTTATACAACAAACCACGACAACCGCGCGGACTTCATGACATCGATCAAATGCGGCCAGCTTTTTGCCTTGGACGCGGAACCTGTTATGCAAAATATCGTGCCGGACTGGGCGTTTACCGGCGTTTTGTGAACTGAATTTCTGCCTGTTCTACAGGTATGCGGACGATACGGTATCGCGCGCCGTTTCTGCGTTGAATCAATCTGGAATCCCGTTTGGAGAGCTATTTTCCATGGTCATCAAGGCGTAAGGCCCCATGGAAACTCCATTTGAACTCGAAATTCAGGGATTTGAGCCATCCTCTCATCTGAGAGAACAAATCGCAGCCCAACTATCCAAGCTCGAACGCCGCTATGGCCGCATCACTGCTTGCCGCGTTGCCATTCGCGCACCCAACGCTCATCACAAAATGGGCGAACCATACTTTGTTTCGGTTCACCTCGCGCTTCCCAGCCACCGGGACGTAACGGTGAAGCCGCCGCCACGCGGCATGGATGCGCGTCAGGGCAATCTCACATTTGCCGTCAACGACGCGTTCCGGCGCGCCAATCGCCAGTTGAGGGATCACGCATCGCGAATGAGAGGGCGTCCGGCGGTACGAGAGCAAACCCCGAGAGGGACAATCATACGCCTCGACCCAAGTGGAACCTTCGGCTTTCTCGAGACCGAAGACGGTCGAGAAATCTATTTTCACGCCCACAGTGTCTTAGACGGAAATTTTAACCGCTTGAAACCTGGAGTGTCCGTCACTTTCCACGAGGAGACTGGAGAAAAGGGCCCGCAGGCGGGCACTGTTCGGATGATCTGAGACAGTTTTGTTCAGCCTGTTAAAGTGAGAATATGCACGAAGCTTATACAATCCCGGGTTTGATGCAGCGCCTTGAGGAACGGGGCAGCCGTCCCGCGCTCATCAACGTGCGAGGGGGTGTGCTCGACATCCTATCCGGCGAAGTGCTCGCCAAACGCTCGCAGGCTCTAGCCCGCCAGTTGCAGGAATCCGGGACAAAACCTGGAGAGCCGGTAGCCCTGATCGCCCCCAACGGTTTCGAATGGGTCATCGCGCGATTTGCCATCGCTACAGCCAACGCGATGGCTGTTCCCATCGATGACGCCGCAACGGACACCGACATTCAGGCCATCCTGTCCGGATGCAAAGCCACACAGGCGATTTGCACTGTCGCAAAGGCGAAAACCCTGAAGGTGGCAATCCCAAATCTTCGGATTCTCGCACTGGGGGATGGCCCACTGCCGGAAGGTGTGGCGCGATTTGAATATCCGCCTTGCGCGACACCGTCTGTTTCTGCCGAAGCGCCCGACACTTCGCCGGCAATGCTCGCCTACACGTCCGGCACAACAGGCGCGCCAAAAGCGATTGTGTTGACCTCCTCGAATATAGAGGCGAATGTCAAAGCAATGGTGGACGCCCATTTGGTTGGCCCGGCCGACCGAGTGCTGCTGCCGCTGCCTCTCCACCATATTTATCCTTTTGTCGCAGGGCTTCTTGCGCCCTTGGCAAGCGGATCGACCGTGGTGTTTCCGGCATCGGCGACCGGACCGGATATGTTGGAAGCTATCCGGGCCGCAGACGTTTCTGCCATCGTTGGAGTACCCCGGCTCTACAGCGCAATGATCGCTGGGCTCCTCGCGCGGATGGAGTCGCGCGGCCCAGTGGTGCGGACTCTGTCATGGGGGGCGCTTCATGCATCCGCTTGGTTCCGCCGTGCAACGGGCATGAATATCGGGGCGCTATTCTTTCAAAGCCTGCGTGCCCGGTTCGGCCCGCACTTGCGATTGCTGGTTTCCGGTGGTGCGCGCTTGGAGCCAGAGACGCTGTCGACGCTGTTGGCGCTGGGCTTCGATGTCAGGAGTGGATATGGACTGGCTGAAACAGCTTCCATGTTTACCGGTCACCTGCCTGGTAGTCAGCGGATGGGAAGCGAGGGGAAGCCTTTTGCAGGCGAGATGCGTATCGCCGATCCCGATCCCGCCGGTACGGGTGAAATTCAGCTGAAGGGCCCGCAAGTCTTTTCAAGCTATCTCGGCAATGCGGAAGCAACTCATGCCGCGTTCACGACCGATGGATGGCTTCGGACGGGCGATCTCGGCCATATCGACAGCGACGGATACTTGTACGTAACCGGGCGGCTCAAAGAAACGCTGGTCCTCGGCGGCGGCAAGAAAATCAATCCTGAAGAGCTTGAACGCCTGTATGGCAACAGCCGCTATATTCGCGAAATCGCAATTTTCGAAAACCGAGGTGCGCTCGCAGCGATCGTCGTTCCGGCACTTGAAGCCGCGCGGATAAGCGGCGCCGTTCACGTCGACAAGGCTATTCATGTCAATTTGGAAAGCCGAGCCAGGGTGCTACCCTCGTATCAGCGGATTTCTCAACTGGTCTTGACGCGAGAGCCGCTGCCGCGCACCAGGCTCGGAAAAATCCGGCGATTTCTGCTGCCGCAAATATTTGAGCGCGCACAACATCACCGGGCGCCCCGCCCTGACATTGAGCTTTCGGAAGACGACAGGGCGCTTCTCAAACATCCGGTTGCGAATCAAATCTATGAAATGCTGTCAAAGCGATATCCGCAGGGAAAGCTTGCGCTAGATGCAAGCCCCCTTTTGGACCTCGGCATCGATTCATTGGAATGGATATCGCTGAGCCTCGAAATCGAGGACCGACTGAAGGTTAGGTTGACAGAAGCCGACATCGGAAACGCGGTGACGGTGCGCGATCTGCTTGTGGCGGCAATTCAGGCGAAGTCCGCGCCCGTTTTGCTGCAATCGGGACTTGCCGAATGGATTGCCCCGACGAACAAGGCCACGGCGCTTGCAGGAGCCATGCTTTATGGCTTGAACAGGCAGGTAATGCGCACACTCTTCGGCCTTCGCGTTGAAAACCCGTCTCGTTTTCCAGATACGGGTTTCGTCATCATCGCAAACCACACAAGCTATCTCGATGCGCCAGCGCTTGCGGCCGCGCTGAGCTACACCACGGCGCGCAGGAGCTATTGGGCGGGCGACCCTGTTCTTCTGTTTTCCAAGCGCTGGCAGCGGTCGCTCATGCGGGCTGTGCACGGTTATCCCGTTGCTGAACATGCGCCAGCCGAGGCGCTCGCTATAAGCTCTAAATTGCTGCAACGCGGCGACAATATTGTTTGGTTCCCGGAGGGATGGCGCTCACCGGATGGCCAGCTCCAGCCGTTTCTGCCCGGCATCGGCCATTTGCTTCTAAAAACACCTGTCCCGGTCGTTCCTGCCCATATTGACGGTGCTTTCGAGGCGTACCCTCGCGATCGCCGGTTTCCGAGATTGGGTCAAATCCGCGTCAAATTCGGTGAGCCGATTGCTCCCGAGGCATGGCGGCCGTTGATCACCGACAAAGGAATCGCGCCTCAGCAAATCGCCGATCTGCTCCATAACGTGGTGTCCGGCCTTGCCCCCAATCGGGCGATAACTGATCCACATCAAACAGACCCCATCGTCGCCGCCTCATAGATGCCGCCAAACTCACGGTTGGCCGCATCATGACCAGCGGTGTCAGCGCACCATCGCTGATTTCCGGATTTCCGGCACGCGTAACATGACCAGCGCGCCGATGACGAACAGCAGGAGCAAGCTCGCAAGGCCCGCGCGCTGACTTCCGCTTACGTCTGTGGTTATCGCGACCAAGGCCGGGCCCAGAAAAGCGGTTGCTTTGCCCGAAAGGGCAAACAAGCCAAAATATTTTGCTTCTTCACCCTTGGGCGCCATGCGCGCCATCAAAGACCGGCTTGCCGCCTGCACTGGCCCGACAAACAAGCCCAGCGCACTTCCGGCGACCCAGAACCACAGGCGATCCTGCGCGAAAACAGCACCGACCGACATAATGATGAGGCCGCTCAGCGATACCAGGATCGTCGTGCGCGAGCCGATCCAATCGTCGATCCATCCGAACGCAAAGGCGCCCAGCCCGGCTGTGACATTCAATACGATGCCGAACACGGTCACCTCGGCGAGCGACATGCCGAAAGTTCCGGCAGCAAAAATGCCGCCGAACGCGAAGAGGGCGACCAGAGCATCCGCATAGAGCATGTGCGCAAGGAGAAACAGAATTGTGTCCGTCTTCGCAGAAACGTCTCTCAGTGCCCCAGCAAGCTGCCTAGCACCCGTTTTTATCATTTCTATCGCGCCTAGATTCGAGGCGGCGCGATCAGGCGTCCAAAGAAAAAGCGGCCAGGCAAACAAGGCGAACCAGATGGCAACAAAGGGACCGATGATCCGTATATGTTCGCCATGAGACCGATTGAGTGGGATCAGATGCGGGCCTGCCCCGACAAAGGCGGCGAGCGCCAGCAGCAGCGCCGCCAATCCGCCCATATAACCGAGCCCCCAGGCCCAGCCGGACCACCTTCCCACGCGATCTTCCGGCACAAGATCGGGCAACATGGCGTTGTTGAAAACTGTTCCGAACTCGAACCCGATATTGGCGACCACAGACAAGATTATTGCCAATACGATAAATGCCCGCCCCGGTTCGACAAACCAGAGCAGCGCAGAGGCCGCGACACACAGCCCCGTGAACGCCAAAAGCCACGGCTTTCGCCTCCCACCCGCGTCGGCGACGGCGCCCACAACGGGGCTTAAGAGAGCGATCACGAGGCCGCAAAAGGCGTTCGCATAGCCCCACAGCGCTTGACCTTCCACTTCGCTGCCCACCACTGCCTGCGCGAAGTAAGCGGGGAAGATGAAAGTGACGATCAAAGTCGTGAAGGGGGAATTGGCCCAATCGTACAACGCCCAAGCTATGAGACCGCGCCGTTTGCCGGGTTCCATGAGCGTAACCTATTTGGTCCAACGATGCTCAATATGCCTTTCTGGGTGCCAGGTCCTTGAGTCAGATCAATGGGCACTCTTGCGCGAAATCAATGACTGCCCTCTTGCGAAATGCGCATTCTGCGTCTGGCCACAAAGGGGTGCGAACATGCCCGGTTATATTCGACGGTTCAAAGAGTTGAGAATGTCGGACGTTCCCTCGGTCGGCGGCAAGACCGCGTCACTGGGCGAGATGTACAACGCTCTGTCCCCAAAAGGCATAGACGTTCCGGATGGGTTTGCGATAACGGCTAGCGCCTATCGCGACGCGCTCAACCGGGCCGGGGCCTGGAGCGAACTGAACCGACTGCTCGAAGGCCTTCGCACCGCCTCGGTGCCCGATTTGGCCAAACGAGCTGCTTCGGCGCGCGAGATCGTCTATCGGGCCACCGGCACTGATGACATCCGTGACCAGATTTTCGACGCCTACCGCAGCCTTGAGCTCCAATACGTGCGAAACCTATCTGTCGCGGTACGCAGTTCGGCTACCGCTGAGGACCTGCCAAATGCAAGCTTCGCGGGCCAGCATGACAGCTTTATCAATGTGCGCGGCAAGCAGGCTGTCTTCGAAGCGTGCCGCCGCTGTTTTGCTTCTATCTTCACCGACAGGGCCATCGTCTACCGGAATAACAATAATTTCGAGCATTCCAAGGTCGGCCTTTCTGTCGCTGTGATGAAGATGGTGCGTTCCGATTTGGGGGCGAGCGGAGTGACATTCACGCTCGATACCGAATCTGGGTTTCGCGATGTTGTCCTGGTGACGGGCATCTATGGACTGGGCGAGAACATCGTCCAGGGTCGCGCCGATCCGGACGAATTCTACGTTCACAAGCCGACGCTCAATACGGGGCATCGCGTCGTATTGCGGCGCAGATTGGGGAAGAAGCAATTCAGGATGACGTTTGCGCAAGGAAAATCGAAGTCCCCCACGAGAAATCGCCCGGTCCCCCAGCATCAGCGGGAGCGCTATTGCCTGACCGACGCCGAAGTTGTGGTCTTGGCGGAACATGCCATAGCCATCGAGAACCACTACTCCCAAATAAATGGCCGCCCTACCCCCATGGATATCGAATGGGCCAAGGATGGGAAGGACGGAAAGCTCTATATCGTACAGGCGCGCCCCGAAACGGTCGCTTCGCAACGCGAAGCCGGAATACTCCAGACTTATTCGCTCAAGACAAAGCAAACGCCGCTGGTTTCCGGCCATGCGATTGGGGAGAAGATCGCAACCGGGCGCGCACGCCTGGTCAGGAATGAAGCGGATCTCTCCAGATTTCAGGCCGGTGAAATCCTGGTGACCGACACGACAACGCCGGACTGGCAGCCTGTGATGAAAAAGTCTGCCGGCATTGTCACCAATCGCGGAGGCCGAACCTGCCACGCGGCCATTGTCGCCCGCGAACTTGGTATACCCGCCGTGGTGGGAACGGCGACGGCCACGGAAATTCTGAAGTCTGGAGCCGACCTCACAATCTCCTGTGCAGATGGCGATGTCGGCCATGTCTACTCTGGAAAGCTCCCTTTCGAGGCATCGACACTCAGCCTTTCCGACCTGCCGAGGCCAAAAACGGCCATCATGATCAATCTGGGCGACCCGGATATTGCCTTCCAAACCGCGATGCGCCCCAACGACGGGGTCGGGCTTGCACGCATGGAATTCATCATCAACGAATTCATTGGCGTGCATCCAATGGCGCTGGTCAACTTCCAGAAGGTGACGAACGCATCGGAGAGGCGCACGATTCAGAAACTTGTCCGCCACTACAAGCATCCGCAGGACTATTTTGTTGAACGCCTATCGGAAGGTGTAGGTACAATCGCGGCGGCCTTCTATCCGAAGCCGGTGATCATCCGCCTTTCGGATTTCAAGACAAATGAATATGCCAAGCTGACCGGGGGAGCGCAGTTCGAACCGATCGAAGCCAACCCCATGCTTGGGTTCCGCGGCGCCTCACGCTATGCGCATCCGGCCTATGCGGCAGGGTTCGCGCTCGAATGCGCGGCGCTTCGCCGTGTCCGGGAAGTCATGGGCCTCACCAATCTGAAAATCATGGTTCCCTTCTGCCGGCGCGAGGCCGAAGCAAAAACCGTGGTCGAAGAGATGGCGCGAAACGGACTTAAGCGTGGCGAGAACGGGCTGGAAGTCTACGTCATGTGCGAAATCCCCAACAATGTTGTGAGGATCGACGCGTTCTCCAAGCAGTTCGATGGCTTTTCCATCGGATCGAACGATCTTACGCAACTCACATTGGGCGTCGATCGAGATTCCGAGATCGTGGCCTTCGACTTCGATGAGCGCGATCCCGGCATGATCGAAATGTTGCGAATGGCGGTGGAAGGTGCTCACCGCAATCATCGTCATGTCGGAATTTGCGGCGAAGCGCCGGCCAATTACCCAGAGGTTGCCAAACAACTTGTACGCTTTGGCATCGATTCCATTAGCGTGAATCCCTCCAGCGTTGTGAAAACATTGCACATTGTCGCAGAGGCCGAACGCGAATTGGCGCCATCGATGAAACGAACGGCTTAGCGGCGACCGGAACTCACACTTGGCACTTAATCGGTCGATAGCGACCGGAGGTAGGCAACCACATCATCAATCTGTTGCCGAGTGAGATTGATCCCCTTCATTGGCGGATGTGGATCCATGAGCCATGCCCGCGTCCAGGATAGATCACCCTTCTTCGCCTTCGCGATACTGGCAAATGATGGAGCGACATCACTTCCCGAACCGGCCGATCTGACCATGTGACAGGCCGAGCAGGATGTTTCGACCAACTCCCGACCCGCATCCATATCTCCCGCCGCATGGGCGGGTGCGGTGGAAATGAGAAACGCAGCCAGAAAAGTCTTTCGCAGCATGATCTTCTCGCACTGGTTTGTGCGAGGTTTGTACCACTATTGTGGGCAAGTATCATCCCGTCCCTGTCGCGCCCCAAATCAGAGCCCAAACGGATAGGTCTCCGGCATACCGGCCAATTCTCGTGCTTCCAAGGGCGCCACGGCCCGCGTTTTGTCGATCCAGATATATTCGTCGAACTGGCGTGCCAAATCGGCCTCGAAATAGTGACTTTCGCGTTCGGTTTCGGGCCGATAGATCACACCAATTGCGCGCTCAAGCGACGTTCGGGGCAGATCGGTGCGCGCAGCCTTGCTTCTCAGGTCGAAGAAGAAACCGGCATGGCCGGTTTCATGAAAAAGTTTCTCGTAGCTGCCTTCGATCGCCGGCCGGACATCTTTGACTTCCATTGGTCCATCCCAGTCGGATGCGGCTGCCACGGTCCCCGAGTCGGTGCCGAAACCAACAGAATAAACGGCGTCTCCGAAATGTTTGCGGCACAGTTCCCCAAGATTGAGTTCGCCGCGCGCAGACATCTCTGTGGCTCTCGCATCGCCCAGATGGGAGTTGTGGGCCCAGATGACGGCCTTGCTGGATTTGCCGCGATAAGCGAGCAGATTTTCCAGCGTCTTGAACATGTGCTCGTCCCGCAGATTCCACGACGCGCGCGAACCATAATACATGATACGGTAGTAGCGCTCTGCGTTGGCTATGAGTCGGGCATTCTGAACGGCGTCCAGAAATTGTTCTCCATCCTGGAGCGCGTATTCCATGTGTTTGCGGGACAGGTCGGCAAGCATGTGTGCGACTTCCCCCTCGCAGGTTCGATAATTCCCCGAAATGGCCGCTCGCCCGTACACAGCGGGATCGGACTGCCAGGGCGTAAGACATCCATACCGTTCGCGCGCAATCTGCGCGGTTTCCGGATCGATTTTTTCCAGATAGTCCAGAACCGCGCGAATGGAATTGTACATGCTGTAGAGATCCAGCCCATAAAATCCCGTGCGACTTTTTTCGTCGCGATGCATGTTGTGTGATCGCAGCCAATCGACGAATGAGCGAACCTCCCGGTTGCGCCACATCCAGGTCGGGAAACGGGCAAACGCGGTCCATTCAGACGGTCGATGCTCGGCATGTCGAATATAGTGATCTATTCGCGCCGCATCCGGCCAATCGGCTTCGATGGCGATGATATTAAAGCCCTTTTTCGTAACAAGTTCCTGCGTGATGCGGGCGCGCATCCGATAGAATTCGGATGTGCCGTGAGATGCTTCGCCGAGAAGTACGAGGCGCGCGCCACCGATCCGACGCATAAGCGGCCCAAGATCGGCCTGGTCCAAATCCGCAAAAGGCTCGACGGACTTGCGCAGAATTTCTGCGTCATCTGTTTCGCCGCGACCGCTTCGCCCTAGCCTGAGATCATGGCGCACTTCCGGCGGCTCTTCCCACCCCTCTTCCCCAATCAAGGGAACGAAGCGCACGTCGGCGATATCTTCCGATTTCCATTCATCGTTAGCGACACGCCGGATTCGCACGAGCTCTTGCGAATGGGTGTCGGGCCCGATGGGGATCACCATACAGCCGCCGACCTTGAGCTGTGCCTTGAGAGCCTGTGGAATCTGCGGTCCCCCCGCCGCTACAATGATGGCATCATAGGGCGCGTGGTCGGGCCATCCACCCGTTCCATCCCCGTGGAGGATATGAACGTTATGATATCCCTCACGCTGAAGTGCAACGGCTGCCTTTTGCGCGAGAGAGGCAAAGCGTTCAACAGTGAAGACTTCGCCTGCCACTTCGGCGAGCACGGCAGCGGCATAGCCGGAACCGGTACCGACCTCGAGCACCCTGTCCGATGGTTTGAGATCGAGCGCTTCGATCATCAAAGCGACAATATAGGGTTGCGATATCGTTTGATCTTCATCAATCGGAAGCGGCGCATCCTCATAGGCGAACTCCGCCATAGAGGCAGGCAGAAATGCTTCACGCCGCACCCGGCGCATCGCCTCAAGCACCGCAGGCACCCGCACCCCACGCCGGGCAATCTGGTCGCGAACCATCCGCGCTCTTCGGACAGCTGCGTCGGGATCACTGGCGTCGCGCTCGCCCATGGAGACCATTGGTTCCCAATTCTGGTACGGTTTCCCCCACTAACAGTCTGTCGCGATGGACCTTCGGCGTTCTTGATCTCCGTCAAAAAGGCCTGAGGCATATTCTGTTGCACGCAAATTTCATCTCCACGGCCCGCCAAGAATTCCGTTGTTCCATCCTGACTATGTCAAGCTGAAGTCTGCGCGATACGCCCGTCTACGATTGTGACGATGCGGTCGGCTTGGGCGGCAAACTGTGGATCGTGGGTGACCACAACAACAGTGCGGCCGTGTTTGTGGGCCAAGCCCTTGAGGATCGATTGAACGACCTCGCTGGCCTTGGTGTCCAGATTGCCGGTGGGTTCGTCTGCCAAGATGACCGCGGGATCATTGGCAAGCGCCCGCGCAATGGCCACCCGCTGGCTCTGACCGCCCGACAACTGCTTGGGAACTTTTTGACACTCGTCATCGAGGCCGAGCGACGCAAGCAACGCGGTCGCACGGTTGGCGATTTCAGCATCGCCCAGCCGGTTCAACCTGCGCATCGGAAGCATCACATTCTCCAATGCGGTGAATTCCGGCAGCAGAAAATGCGACTGAAAGACAAACCCCATATGCGCGAGGCGAGCCCGCGCCAGATCATCTTCGCCGCAATGGCCCATGGCCTCGCCATTCAATCGCACCTCACCACTTGTGGGCATATCGAGAAGACCCAGGAGATAAAGAAGCGAAGATTTTCCGGAACCGGAAGGGCCATTGATCGCAAGAAATTCGCCGGCCTGGATTTCGAGCGAAACGTCCCGCACCAGTGTGACAACCACCTCGCCGGGTAGCTCGCGCGTCACCCGCTCTGCCTGCAGTACGGCAGTCATGTGCCTCCCCGCAAGATATCCACGGGGTGGAGCCGTGCGGCCTTCCGGGCCGGCAACAAGGCGGCCAGAATCGATGCGGAAAACGCAAAGCCGCCTGCGATCGCAAACTGTTCCCATCCCCAATCGATCGGAAGCCGGACAACATCTGAACTGCCGGGCAATTTGAACTCGATGCCCCCGAGGCTGGTCATAAAGAGAACTCCCAGTGGAAGCCCTACCAGATTGCCGAAGGCGCCCAGGATTATGCCCTGCAGGAGGAAAATCCACTCGATATCGCGTGCGCGGAATCCGATAGATTTCAAAATCGCCACATCGCGCCGCTTTTCGAGCACGACAGTGGAGATAACATTGTAAATTCCGAATGCCGCGACCACGAGAACCGCGCTCACCACCGTGTACATGATGAGATTGCGGATGGCCAAGGTGCTCATAATGTCTTCAGAAGCTTCTTGCCATGACACGGCTTTGTAAACAAAGCGCGCCTCTACGAGGGCAGCCTCCGCGCGCGCGGCGTATGGATCTTTCAATTTTACGATGATGGTGTTGACTCTATTGGTTCTATTCATGAGCGCCTGAACGCGTTTGCGTTGCACAAAGGCCTGGCTGCTATCGATTTGTACGCGACCGGTGTGAAACAGGCCGACGATCTTGAATGTCCGCGGCTGTCCGGCTGTGCCGGAAACACTGATGTTCTCGTTCAGCGCCAAAGACAGATCGCGCGCAAGTTGATCGCCGATGATAATTCCATCCTGATTGGCGTTGAGGCTGTCGAGAGAACCGACAACCATGTAGCTCTGGATTGTCGACACATCTCTGTACTCCGCCGGTACAATTCCGTTGAGGGCGACTGCCACGTCCCGGCCTGAGAAATTGATAAGCGCTTGCCCAGTGAGAACAGCGGAGGCGCGCAAGCCGGGCCGCGCGCGCAGAGCATCGAGTATTTTCGCATAGCCGCGAATGCCGCGCGTTTCTGTCTCGGGCTTCACACGGCGAATTTCAACCACACCGTTCCGATACAGCTGGGCCGCGGGTTGCAGGGTTGGGTTGCGATAGGTGTCTTCAATCGTGATATGGGGAGAGTTGTCGACCAGCCGCTTGATGAAATCGGCTTCGGAGCCCTGCATCATCGCCGAAATGGCGAGAAAGAATGCGACACCAAGCACTACGCCCAGAAGCGAAACAAGGCTTTGGCGCTTGCGTGCCAGGAGATGGCGAAGTGCCACGCCCGAAAGCAGCGATATCATTGCGCTATCAGCCGTGTGCGAGCACGGCCGCCTTCCGTTGGTTGCGCCGGGGGATCGCGCAGAACGATATCGCGTTCCGAGAGGCCACGGGCAATCTCCACACTTTCGGTATCCTTGGCGCCAAGAACCACCGAAGCCATCCGAAGACGGCCGCCTTCCACGCGCCAGATATCCGTTCCACGAAGCGCGCTCAGTGGAACCAGCAGCGCATGGGGATTGCGACGTATCACAATATTGGCTTCCGCAGTCATCCCGATCATGAGCGGCGTGTCGGCCGGCAGCGAAATGCGCACGCGGTAACTTCGGGCAACGGGATCGCCCTTGGGGGTGATCGACTGGACTTCGCCGTGCATCACCCGGCCGGGAATGGCATCGGCACGCAAAAGGACATTCTGGCCGATGTGAACATGCGAAATATCTTCTTCGTCGACCTCGGCCGAAATCCGCAATGGCGAACGGGCTGCCATCCAGAACACGGCCTGATTCACGGGAATGAGCTCGCCGATTTCCCCATCTCGCTTGATGATGACTCCGTTTGAGGGGGCGAGAAGTTTCATGAAATCCTGCTGATTTCGCGCCCGCTCGACGTTGGCGCGGGCGGCAAGCCAGTTCGAGCGCGCCCTGTCCACCACCGCGCGGGCGATCGCATTCTGAGCCAGCATCGCCGCATCCCGGTGATAATCTTCGCGGTTGAATTCCTCCTCTGCCTGGAGAGCCGCCAGGGAATTTTGCAAATCCTGATCCTCAAGCCTCCCGAGAATCTGCCCCTTCTTGACCACAGCGCCTTCATCGACATTCAATGCGACCAACCGCGCCGTTGTCCGCGCGGCTATCGGCATCATCACGGTGGGCTCAACCGTGCCCGTTGCGTAGACAGCTTCGACCGCAACACCTCGCCGCGGATGGACGACATCCAGCGTCGGAGAGAGCAGATCGCGAAAAGCGAAATATCCCGCGATGAGAAGCGCGGCAATGATCCCTATGGCAATGAGATATTTTGCGTTTCGCATGACCAAATCCCAAGCCTCAAGGCCTACACTTATCCGTTACAGCCCACTTTGCTTTGATTTCGATCATTAGCTGCCCATGGTTGACCCAGATCAACGTTTCCGCGCGCCAAACCGCCGAGAATACTCAAAATAGTGAGGAAATGTGCCATGTCTGATAAGATTCTACGGCAGGATGTCCTGGACGAATTGGATTTCGATCCGAGCTTCGATTCCACAAATATCGGAGTTTCCGTTCATGACAATGTGGCAACGTTGAGCGGCTTCGTATCCAGCTATGCGCAAAAGCTGGCCGCCGTAAAAGCCACACGTCGCGTCAAAGGCATTCGTGCGATCGCGGATGAGATTACCGTGCGCCATCCCGAAGACAAGAAGACCTCTGACGACCAGATTGCCAAGCGCGCAATCGACATTCTCAAATGGGATGTCTTCGTGCCGGCAAATGTCATTGATATCACCGTGCGCAACGGTCTGGTGACGCTATCGGGGCAAGTCAGATGGCATTATCAACGCAGCTCCGCGGAAAGTGATGTGAGAAGATTGTCGGGCGTGGTGGACGTTCTCAACAACATCACGATCAAGCCCGAGCCTGTTGCGCTGGACGTGCGCGGCAAGATCGAAAGCGCTCTGAAGCGAAGCGCGGAGATTGAAGCCAAACAAATCAAGGTGAGCGTTCGCGAAGGTGGTGAGGTTTATCTCGACGGCAATGTGCATAGCTTGAACGAAAGCATTGCAGCCTCCAACGCCGCATGGGCGGCGCCCGGTGTTGCTCAGGTTCACAATCGGCTGGTTATCACGTGACCATGGCGGACCTTAGGCAGAACGCGCCAGATCCTGCGCGAGCGCGTCTTCGCAGATTGGCGCATGCGATAGGCATTGGGTTCGCCGTATTCACCTTTCTGGCGCTTTTTAGCATCACCGGTGATCTGGATATTCTTTATACGTTGATAGCAGCAGCTGGTTTGGGTGCGAGCGTCTGGCTTGCTGCGCTATGGTATGTTGACCGCAACCGAGGAGCCCGATGAATGCGACGACGCGCGCCCCACCCGTGACCGCACGCATGGGGCACGGATCGATCGAATAAGCACCGCCGGAGGGGCAAATGTGTTTTTCTGCCAACGCAAGTCTTGCAACTGCGATTGGGACAGGAGCGATCGGAATACTGGCGCTATCGCGAGCACAGAGGATTCGAGAGTTTCCGCTCGCCGCCATTCCGCTTATTTTCGCCGTCCAGCAGACTGCCGAAGGTCTTCTCTGGCTCGACCTGGCGGCACACGGCCCTACCCCGCTCGTATCGCCGCTGGCAAACATATTTGCAGCCGTGGCCCTTTCTCTGTGGCCAAGTTATGCTCCCCTATCAGTAGCACTTACTGAAGAGAACCGTGAGCGGAGGCTCGCGATGTGGGCTTTGTTCGCAATCGGCGCGCTGCTCTCCACATATGGACTTTGGGGACTTGCTGCGCACCCATATGGTGTCTGCATTGCCGGCCACAGTTTGCTCTATTCAAACGGAACATCCTACCCTCCTATCGCCATGGCAGCTTACATCGCCTGTACTTGCCTGCCTTTCATCTTATCGACACACACCGCGCTGCGATGGTTCGGCCTGATCGTTGTGGTGGGGCTCATTGTTTCCTCTGTTCTCTACTATTCGGGTTTCTTCTCCGTATGGTGCTTCTTTGCAGCGGGCGGGAGCCTTGTGATCTACGGACACTTCTCACGGCTGAAAAGCGCAAGGCCAATAAAAATTGCGCGCCAACTGTTCTAACGGGCACCCACGCCGAAGGAATTCTAGTGAAGCCGTAAAGGTTGCTGCTTGTAGACCGGGCCTCGTGCAAGCATCACTCCAACCAGCGGAAAGACCCACAAAGTGAGACAACTGCGCTTGAACTGCGGGAGCGGAAGGTATGAAATATTCTTGTCTTTGACCCGCCCGACGTCAGAACTGAGAGTTCGGCCCGATGGAACGTGACTATTCGCCAAACTGGATGTGGTCCGAAGCCTGCGAAATGCTTGTTCGGGCAGAACGCCTGCATCGGCAATTTTTCGAGCCCCGGAGTGGCGCAAGGCGCGGCCCCTCATGGGAGCCCCCTGTCGACGTCATTGAGACCGCGAACGAAGTTTTGATTTTTGCGGCGCTGCCCGGCGTTGCGCCCGATCAAGCCGAAGCGATCATTGATGCGGGACACCTGATCTTGTCGGGCGCGCGTCTTCTGCCCCGCGAGCTTGCCACAGCCGCTATTCATCGCCTCGAATTGCCGCAAGGGCAGTTTTTCCGACGCATTGCACTTCCGCCGGGACGTTATAGCACCGTCCACAGATCTTCCATCGACGGATGCCTGGTGATTGCACTGAAGAAAGCCGAGCCAGGCCATGGACAATGAACACCCGGACATAGCTTCCGAAACGGCCGGTGCGAACGCCGATCTGGCAAAGCCGTTGCCGGCCGATGCGATGATTGTCATACCCGTGCGCGGCTTCGTGCTTTTTCCGGGTGTCGTCCTGCCTATTACCCTCGGACGGGCCCGCTCAATCGCCGCCGCACAACAAGCGATGCGCGAGCAGCGCCAAGTCTGCATTCTCATGCAGCGAGAGTCCGGCAATGCCGATCCATTGCCAACCGATCTGCATCGGTTCGGAACGGTGGCCAACATCGTGCGGTATCTCACCGCGCCGGACGGATCGACCCATCTTATCTGCCAGGGCGACCAACGGTTTCAGGTCACCGAATTCCTCGACGGATGGCCGTTTCTTGTTGCCAAGATTTTGCGAATTCCGGAACCGACCTCTATGTCACCGGAGATCGAGGCACGCTTCGCGTTGTTGAAGGAGCAAGCGATCGAATCGCTGCAATTGTTGCCGCAAGCCCCCGCCGAGCTGCTGACCGTTATTCAATCCGTCGAATTTCCCGGCGCGCTGGCCGACCTTGTCGCGTCGTATATGGATATCAAATCCGAGGAAAAGCAGGAGATTCTTGAAACCGTTGACGTGTCCGCGCGCCTGGAAAAAGTTTCGAAATTTCTGGGGCACCGCATCGAAGTTTTACGTCTTTCACAGGAAATCGGCCGCCAGACGAAATCGGCGCTCGACGAGCGCCAACGCGAAATCCTGCTGCGCGAACAAATGGCGGCCATTCAACGGCAGCTGGGCGAGGGAAGCGACCAGGGCAAAGCCGCCGAAATCGCCGAGCTATCCGAGGCACTGACCAAGGCGAAAATGCCGCGCGAGGTCGAAGATCAGGCACGCAAGGAATTGAAGCGGCTCGAACGCATGCCTGAAGCCGCTGCGGAATATGGCATGGTGCGTACCTATCTCGATTGGCTGATCGAGTTACCCTGGGCGCTGCCCGACAAAGCGCCCATCGACATCCCCGAGGCGCGTCGCATTCTCGATGAAGATCATTATGGCCTCGACAAGATCAAGCAGCGGATCATCGAATATCTTGCGGTTCGCAAGCTGGCGCCTCAAGGCAAAGCTCCAATTTTGTGTCTCACCGGCCCTCCGGGTGTCGGAAAAACATCGCTGGGTCAATCCATTGCGCGCGCGATGAAACGAAAATTCGTTCGCGTAAGTTTGGGCGGTGTGCATGACGAGGGGGAAATCCGCGGCCATCGCCGCACCTATATTGGCGCCCTCCCCGGAAACATCATCCAGGCCATACGCAAGGCGGGCGCGCGCGATTGTGTGATGATGCTGGACGAAATCGACAAGCTGGGCGCCGGTATACAGGGCGACCCGAGCGCGGCTCTTCTGGAAGTCCTCGACCCGGAGCAGAATTCGACGTTTCGGGACAACTATCTCGCCGTGCCTTTCGATCTGAGCCGCGTGGTTTTCATCACCACGGCAAATCTACTCGAGCCGGTGCCCGGACCGTTACGCGATAGAATGGAAATCATCTCTCTCAGCGGCTATACCGCGACCGAGAAATTCGAAATCGCGCGTCGCTATCTGATCCGCCGACAGATGGAGGCGACTGGCCTCAAGGATAGGCAGGTTGTTCTGGGCGACGATGCCATCCGCGATATTATCGAACATTATACGCGCGAAGCGGGTGTGCGGAATCTGGAACGCCAGATCGGCAAAGTATTGCGACACGCCGCCGTACGCATTGCCGAGGGGGCGAGCAACTCTGTGTCGATCACGGCCGCCGACCTGCATGAAATATTGGGCGCGCCTATCTTCGAAGATGAAGTGGCGCTGAGAACCAGCGTTCCCGGCGTCGCCACAGGGCTGGCCTGGACACCGGTTGGCGGGGACATCCTTTTTATCGAAGCTACGCGCGTCCCGGGAAGCGGCAGGCTCATCCTCACCGGGCAATTGGGTGAAGTCATGCGGGAAAGCGCGCAAGCGGCCCTGAGCGTTGTGAAAGGCTCGGTGTCTTCATTGAGCATCGACCCCTCGCGTTTCGAAAAGAGCGATATACACATTCATGTTCCAGCGGGCGCGACACCGAAGGATGGACCAAGTGCGGGCGTTGCCATGTTCATGGCTCTGGCATCCCTGATGACCGGCCGCACCGTTCGCAACGACACGGCCATGACGGGCGAGATCAGCCTCAGAGGCCTGGTTTTGCCCGTGGGAGGCATTAAAGAAAAGGTCACCGCAGCAGCGCGCGCCGGGATAAAGCGCGTGATGCTGCCGGCGCGCAACCGCAGGGACTATGACGACATTCCAAAGGAAGCGCGCGACCAGCTGCAATTCATCTGGCTCGAGACGGTGGATGATGCGCTCGCTTCGGGGTTGACGGAAAAAGATACATCGCCGGGTCGATGACCCACCGGGCGGGCCTCCCCCCGGACGCTTTCACTCCACCCGCGCCCATTCACTCCCGGCCTCAAGGAACCAGTTTCTTTGATCTTCCGCAATAACATTTCTATGAAAAGCCCCATCGTTTCAAACAATGGAGGTCTTTATGAAACACGCCATTGTTCTTGCCCATCCCAAGAAAGACAGTTTCAATGCCACGATCGCCGACGCTTACGCGAAGGCGGTAGCTTCGCGCGGACATGCCCCACAGCTGCGCGACCTTTATGAAATCGGCTTCGATCCCTGTTTGACGGCCGCAGAGATCCCCGGCCCTCAGGGCTTTTCGCCGAGGGAAGATATTATCGCCGAACGCAGCCTACTCGGGGATACCGATGTCTTCGCTTTCATTTATCCCCTGTGGCTCAACGCGCAGCCCGCGATTTTGAAGGGGTATATGGAGCGGGTGTTCGGGATGGGCTTCGCCTATGGGCGCCGAGGCGGCGGTAGTGTGCCATTGCTGGCTGGTCGCAAGATGATCAGCTTCACCTCATCCGGCGCGCCAACCGAATGGATCAGACAGACGGGGGCGTGGGATGCGATGCGCAAGCTTTTCGACGAACATATCGCAGCAATTTGTGGATTCGAGATTGTCGACCACATCCACTTCGGTGGAGTGGTGCCAGGAATGAGGAAGGATGCTGTTGAACGTTGCTGCGAGAATGTTAAACGGGCGGTTGACGCGCATTTTTGATGCTATCGTTTCTCGTGGTACCGTGAGTAATTCAAGGTCGGGGCGTGAGAAATGGGGCAATGATCCATGACAAAATCAATCGGACTCACTCCGTCATGATATTTTGCGGAAAAGAAAAGCGAATGGAACGTTTGCGGGGCGGCGGCGTATGAAACTTACATTTCTTGGCGGCGTCGGCACCGTGACGGGAAGCAAGTATCTCGTCGAATACAACGGACGTCGTGTTCTTGTGGATTGCGGACTGTTTCAGGGTTTCAAGCAGCTGCGTTTGCGCAACTGGAATCCCCCTCCGTTTGCGCCATCAAGTATCGACGCCGTTCTTCTCACGCATGCGCATCTCGATCATTCGGGATATCTGCCTCTGCTTGTGAAGCAGGGATTCAAGGGGCCGATCCACGCCACGGATGCAACCAGAGACCTGTGCGAGATATTGCTGCCCGACAGCGGTCATTTGCAGGAACAGGATGCGGAATTCGCGAACAGGCATCGCTTCTCTAAGCATCACCCCGCGCTACCGCTCTATACCGAGGAGGATGCACGGAGGTGTTTGCGGCAGTTCCGCAGCGTCGCATTTCACAAACCTCTGGAAATTGCCGGTATGACGGCGTTCTTTCGCCGGGCTGGTCACATTTTGGGCGCGGCAACGATCGAACTGAGCGCCGACGTGAAGGTGTTGTTCTCCGGCGACGTTGGCAGACCGCAAGATATCGCCATGCCGCCACCCGAACCTCTTCCCGCAGTCGACTATCTGCTGGTGGAATCGACCTATGGCAACCGCATCCACAATGGCGTCGATGCAGAGGACGTGTTGGCGCAAGCCATCACGCGGACGGCCAGCCGGGGCGGCACCATTCTCATACCGGCCTTCGCCGTCGGCCGGACGCAGGTGCTTTTGCTTCATCTTTCGCGCCTGATGGCGGCCGGTCGTATTCCCAAATTGCCGATTTTTCTCGATAGCCCCATGGCGATCGACGCCAGCGACATCTTCTGCCGCCATCCCGACGATCACAAATTGAGCACGGCAGAAACGAACAAGGCATTTTCTGTCGCGAAATACGTCCAGACCGCGGAGGAATCGAAATCTCTGGATCAAATGGTTATGCCGAAAGTGATCATATCGGCGAGTGGCATGGCGACGGGCGGCCGTGTTCTTCACCATTTGAAGACTTATGCGCCGGATCATCGAAACCTAATCATGTTTTCGGGTTTCCAGGCGGGCGGCACCCGCGGCGCCACACTGGTTGCGGGCGGAAAGTCGGTGAAGATCCACGGGAGCTATGTCGAGGTTGCCGCCGAAGTGAGCAATCTCGATATGCTTTCCGCGCACGCCGATGCCAATGAACTTCTTGCATGGCTTCGCAGCGCACCGCAGCCGCCGCGGACGGCATTCGTCACACATGGCGAACCGGAGGCGGCCGACACGCTGCGCCGGCGTATCTCGGAAGAACTCCAGTGGAACAGCAAGGTGCCGGAATATCGTGAGTCCGTCGAACTCTCATGACAGACATCGAGCCGACAAAGCACTGTCTAAAGGCCCGAAGACTTGGCATCGAGACGCTCAACGAAGCGCATGTCTATGTGTGTCACGATAGTCCGGTCAGCCGCGCGGAAGGCTTCGCGGCGCACAATCGTGTCCTGATTTCCCTGAACGGAAAGTCGACCGTCGCCACCCTCTACCCTCTTCTGGGCGAAATGCTTGGTCCCGATGAGATTGGACTTTCGGAATGGGCGTGGACGCATCTTGGTGCAAGCGAAGGTGCCGCTATCGAAATCGTTCACGCGCCGCCGGTTGAATCGCTCAGTTACGTCCGCAGCAAGGTTTACGGGCACGACCTTAATGCGCATGCCTTCGATGCCATTCTAGGCGATATCACCAAAGGCGAATATTCAAATATCCATTTGGCATCCTTCATTACCGCCTGTGCCGCGCGCCCGCTCAAGATCGAGGAAATCCGCGCCCTCACCGATTCCATGGTCAAGGTCGGAGACAGGCTGAAATGGCAAGTCACCCCCGTCGCCGACAAACATTCCATCGGCGGGTTACCAGGCAACCGTACAACCCCGATCGTGGTTTCGATCGTTGCGGCTTGCGGAATCACGATGCCAAAGACCTCATCTCGCGCCATCACGTCGCCTGCCGGCACGGCCGATATGATGGAAACGCTCGCGCCCGTGGCACTTGATGTTGCTGCCATGAAACGCGTTGTGGAGCAGGAGGGCGGCTGCATTGTCTGGGGGGGCGCCGTCAGGTTGAGCCCAACGGATGATATTCTCATCCGCGTCGAACGCGTTCTCGACCTTGATGCCGAGGGCCAATTGGTGGCCTCCATCCTTTCGAAAAAGATCGCCGCCGGCTCGACACATCTTGTGCTCGACATGCCGGTGGGTCCGACTGCCAAGGTGCGCAGCCATGAGGCCGCCGAAACATTGTCGCAAACCCTGTTGCAAGTGGCCGATCATTTCGGTCTGCGAACGAAGATCATCGTCAGCGACGGACTACAGCCGGTTGGCCGCGGCATTGGCCCGGCGCTGGAGGCGCGCGACGTCCTCGCCGTGCTCCAGAACAGGCCGGATGCGCCATCGGATCTGCGCAACCATTCTCTTATGCTCGCCGGCAGCCTTTTGGAGCTCACCGGCGCCGCCGCGGACAAACAGGGCATGGCGCTTGCCCATAGAACGCTTGAAAGCGGCCGGGCCTGGGCCAAATTCCAGCGAATCTGCGAAGCGCAAGGCGGCATGCGCACACCGCCGGTAGCGCCCTATCGCAAGAACATTGTGGCCTCTGAAACAGGTGTGGTGGATCGCATCGACAATCGTAGGCTTTCAATGGTGGCGAAGCTCGCCGGTGCGCCGGAAGATAAAGCCGCCGGTCTGGAAATCCATGTGCGCGTTGGCGAGCGCGTCATTGAAGATCAACCGCTTTATACAATTCACGCCCAGTCAACCGGCGAGCTCGAATATGCACTTGAGTTCGCCGAACGCACTGCGGGCATCATCGGGATCGAACGTTCATGACGATGCTGGTGGTGGGAATGCCCGGTAACGAGTTGTTCGCGACGAGCCTGGCGAACCACCTTGGGGCTGACTATGTTACCGTGGCCGAACACCGCTTTCCCGATGAGGAAGTGCTGGTCCGATTTCCTCGCAAGATTGAAAATCTGGACATTGTTCTAGTTTGCACGCTTGACCGCCCGGACAACAAGATTTTGCCTCTTCTGTTCGCTGCGGGCACGGCCCGCCAGCTTGGCGCAAAACGCGTGGGGCTTGTGGCGCCCTACCTTTGCTACATGCGGCAGGACAAGGTTTTCCACGAAGGCGAGGCCATCAGCGCCAGGCTGTTCGCCAAGATCATGTCCCAAAACCTGGATTGGATCGCGACGGCCGAGCCCCATCTTCACAGAATTCACACACTGCACGAGATATTCGGAATACCTGCAATCGCCGTTCGCGCCGACAAGGCGATCGCTGACTGGATCGGCCGCGAAGTGCAAAACCCATTACTGATCGGTCCAGATTCGGAAAGTGCGCAATGGCTGGAGGCGGTGGCCGCGCGCATCGGCTGCCCGTTTGCTGTGTTGACCAAAGAGCGCCGCGGCGACGATCACGTCATTGTCTCACAGATCGCCCCGCAGGTCCTGGCGTCTCGGACACCTGTCATTCTCGATGATGTCATCTCGACAGGGCAAACCATCTTGCAGGCTTCCGCCAGTCTGAAAAATGCGGGAACCGGCAAACCCGTTGTGGTCGGTGTGCATGCGGTTTTCGCGAACAATGCCTACGCGCTTGTGGAATCGGCAGCAAGCCGTGTTGTTACAACCAACACAATTCTGCATCACTCCAACAATATCGATATCGTCCCCTGCGTTGCTCGCGCCATTCGAGAACAGAGCTCGATCTGATTTTAGTGAACCAGAAAAATCGGCATCGATGCATCGGCGATGGCATAAGCGGTGGTGCCGCCAAAGACGGCTTCGCGTAGCGGACTGTGGCCATATCCACCTATGACCAAGAGGTCGGCGCCCCAGTCTTGTGCTTCGTTCAGGAGACATTCTCCCACGAGGCGGTTTCCCTTTTCCACGGTTCTTTGCTTGGCAAAAATGCCGGAAAGCGCCAGATAATCGCGCAAGTCGTCACAATCGCGATCATCGATCATTTTCCGCTTCACGGATAGAATCTCAACCTCCTGGGCGACCGCCAGAAGCGGGACCGCCGCGCACACAGCACGCGCGGTCGAATGCGCTCCGTCCCAGCCGATGGCGATCTTCGCGGGCCGCGTTTCGATGGCTCGCGGCGTCAACAGAACCGGCCGCTTCGCCGTCATCAAAACGTCGGCAAAGGCTGCGGACATTTGAAGATCTTCCGGCTCGCCGAAAGGCCCGAAAACGACCGCGTCGGCGAATTTCGCGGCCTGCGAAACACACTCAAAAACAAAGCCTTCGGATTCGTGAAAAGATGCAGCGACCTCCGGCAACGCCTTGGGCCGCTCCAGGATCTCGATCTTTGCCTTGATGGCGGCTGCGGTGAACCGGCGATGCGCGGTGCGCGCGGCCTCATCAGCAACCTGCTTCGCGGATACTGAAATCTGCTCAATCACGCTGGGAAAAAGCGAAAATCCGATCATCGGCGTGGCCATGCGGGCATCCGGGCGAACGAAGAGTGCCGAAACATGCGCGGCAGAACTGGATGCAATGGCGAACGCACTGGTCAACGCAATGTCGTCGTGCTCGCTGCCGTTCAATGGCACAAGGATTTGGCTGTAGGCCATGGGGTGCTCCCGACTATCAAGAGGTGCAGGATAGCCGTCCGCCAAATGCAGCGATTTGATCTGCATCAAGAGGCCGCCCGCAAGGGCTCCTATGGTTTCGTCGCGAATTCTGGGCCGGGCCAATGCCAGCAGCTCCAATGCCGATTGAAATAAAGGTGGAGGGCATTGCCCATCTCTTCGACAATTTCGATCCGTTTCCGTTTCGCGAACGCGATTTGGACAAAAATGCCGAAGATTATATCGTCGGATGGGCTCGCGAAATTCCGCGCAACGAGCCTATCGAGATCGTCATCCATGTTTCGGGAACGGGCACGGATGCCTTCATACCGGAAGACGTTAAATCGGCCATTCAGAAACATTTCTCATATCAGGCACAAGCGACCCGGAATGATTTGAGCGAGTTGTTCCGCGTAGGCCGATGGTCGCTGGTGGTGGGTATTTTGGTGCTGGCGATTTGCGTTTTGCTCCGCGAGATCTCGCTTACCCATTTCAAGCAGGAAGGCGTGGGCCGCTTCCTCAGTGAAGGGCTTCTTATTCTGGGTTCGGTTGCGAATTGGCGGCCGCTGGAAATTTTCCTTTACGATTGGTGGCCCCTCATGCGTCGGCGCAACCTATACACACGCTTGTCGCGGGCCAACGTGGTGGTGACCACCGATGAAAGCGTTCGCAGTCGCATAGGGGACAGTTCGAACATAACGTTCATCGAGAAGAACGGGACGCGTTAAGACAATCGCTTCGAACATGCATCGCGTGGCACCGCGGCCCGCCCTATTGCGGGCAGCGAACTGCAAAGCGCGGCGTCCGCTAAGCCGTTGTTCTGGCTGGTAGCAGCGGACGGATTTGAACCGCCGACCAAGGGATTATGATTTGGATTTGTCAATTCAACACACTCCATCACCATTCAACATACCACAGTCGTCAGCCTTGCATCGATTGATCTTCTGCTCAACGCGGTCTTAGATCCGATTTTGGCGGGTCACACCATTCAACACGAATTTTGTGCCAACAGAGTGACCCAGCTTTTGAAAATGGCCGACCAAGGGACGAAAAAACACATGAGAAAGACACTAACCAAAATGGTGCTGGAACAACGGAGACCCGCGTCCGGTCGCGTTGAAATTCGCGACACTGATAGCTTGCTCGTCTTCCGTTTAACGGCCAAAGGTCACCGCAGCCTTTCCATACGCACCAGGGTCAATGGCGAACAGGTCCGGCTCCTTTATCCCGAAACTGCAACAATCGACAACCTGGCGGCTGCCCGTATATGGGCACTTGAACAGATTTCCGCCTGCAAGAAGGGACACGATCCACGCGACAAAGCAAAAGCAGAAGCCAAAGCCACCCGGATTGCGGCTGAACGCTCAGAGCGACGAATATTCGAAAACGTTACGGACGCTTATATGAAAGAAGAAGTCCGTGGACGAAAGAAGAACCGCACTGCCGACCAAACCGAACGTCGATTGGAACTGTACGTAAAATCACGATGGAGTGGTCGAGTGATCACGGACATCTCACGCAGCGATGTCCACGCGCTTTTGAACGACGTGCGTGACAGAAAGATCAAGTTTGAAGGCCAGAAATACGGCGGCCCCGTCGTGGTGAATCATGTGCTCGCGGCAATTCGGGCTATGTTCAACTGGTGGCAGGTGCAAGATGACGAGTTTGTCTCGCCGATTGTGAAGGGTATGGAGAAGGGTAAAGTAACAAAAAGGCAGAGGGTTCTCACTGACGAAGAGTTGCGGATCTTGTGGCCTCTGCTTCCCGCTTTTGGTGTATTCGGTTCGATTGTCGAATTGTTGTTGCTGACCGCTCAACGCAAGGGCGAAGTATCAGCGATGGCTAGGGCCGAAATCGGTCAGGATGGTGTCTGGACGATTCCGGCCGAGCGATACAAGACCGGCCTTCCCAACGTCGTCCCGCTCACCTCCAAAGTCCAAAATGTTATAGATCGGCAGAAGAAATATGAAGGTTGCGACCTGGTATTCACAATTAGCGGCACAACGGAATTTTCCGGCTTTGGAAAATCCAAGCAGCGCTTGGATGAAGCGATGTTGGCCGCTATGCAGGCTGGCGTATCAGACCCAGAAAAAATTCATCTCGCTCCGTGGCGCTTGCACGACCTTCGGCGCACCGCCAAAACCCTTATGCAGCGGGCAGGCGTGCGCCCAGATATATCTGAACGCGTATTAGGTCACGTCATCGCCGGTGTCGCGGGCACTTATGACAGGTACGATTACTTTGAAGAAAAGCGGGATGCCCTCGAACGGTTGGGCAGATTGCTGGACCATATTGTCAATCCGCCAGTCATCAATGCACTCACCGCTAGAATGGCGGCGGAGTGAAGCGGATTCTATCCGTCCGTTGAAACTAGTCTTGGGCGACAGAGGGGGCGAACCTCTGATCCTAACCTTGGAAGATGGCAGCCATGGACGCTTATATTCGGGCGTCGGGTGAAGGACTAGTCGAGTGGACGAATATGGAAGCCAACGACAGGCCAAATCTGCGCGGAAAGATGAACTATATAAACTCGCCGTCTCTCGCCAATTACGTCGATGTCGGCGCGGCATTCGGGCAGTTCGTTGCCGCTCAGATCCTTGTCGAACCCCTGCCTGTTGTTGGGCGCCGTTCGCGGATCGTAGCCAGGATATCCCGGAATCAGGCTGAGATCGCCGACGGCTTCTTGCACGAAGTCGATAGATGGTGCCGATTGCATCGGATTGGCGACGTAAGGTAAATTCGTTACCGGGTCGACGTGCATGTTGTAGGCGTAAGAACAACTATTGATGCTCGGGCTTCCGTTATCAATTCCCCCGCCATAAGACAGGATCATTGCAGAGACGACCGGGGGTGGCGTTATGCAATTCGAAGCGGCCACCACGAAGGACTTCACCACAATCCAGTTCGGGTGATTGGCAGAATCGGTGCGATCGATGAGATCGACCGACTTCGAGCCTTTGGCCAGGGAGGTGTTTTCCCAGCCGCCTGCGAAATTGAACCGCAAACCCAGCAGGGCTCCCACGTCGCCTCGACTTCCGCCCGTTTTACATGAGCGCCGAAATTCAGGTTTATCGAAGTGCGATCGACGATTTCCGAAATCTGATAGCCTTCGTAGCTATAATAGAAAGTGCTGGCATTGAAGGTGAGTGTGCCGTCCAGCAGCGTGTTCTTGCTGCCGAGTTCGAACGCGTCCACGAATTCTGGCTTGAAAACGAAGGGATGTATTGGGTTGTTGATCGTCGGATCGGAGAACGGAAACGAATAGAACACGGCGCCCGGAGGATTGGCCCCACCCGCTTTGTAACCATGCGCAGCGGAGTTCCGCCGCAGCGGAAGCAGCGGCAATTCAGTCTTGCATCGTCTGACCATGGCAAACGTCCGCTGCCGGTGACGGCAGCGGACGCGGCTTAAACCACAATTTGAACGGCCTTATCCGCCCAGACCGATGCTCACATTCAGATAGGGGCCGTAGAAGCCGCGGTTGGTGCTCTGGTGCGTCTCCTGGCCACCGTCGATGGCGTTAAAGAATGTGTCCGCGCGATAGCCGAAGCTGACCTTCGAATTGTGATAGCGCATCGAAGCTCCGAGATAGCCGCCGAGATTGGGCACGGTGACGATACGCGAGCGGTTCACATTGTCGGCCGGTTCGTGGATGTGGGCATCTATATTGCCCTGTGCGTCCTGGCCTTCGCAGACGTTCAAGGGTCCGTATTTGCCGTCGACGTGACAATGACTGACCGCATGATGAAGAACGGCGCGCTGGCGGCCGAACAGCACGGCCGCGTTCACGCCCCAATCGAGCGTGACTTCGCCGTCGGCTTCATTGCCCAGAAGCGGCGCATTTCCCTCCCAGGTCACTTCCGGGCCGACGCCGCGGAACGTGCGCGTTTCGCTAGAATCGAATTCCCAGAGGTCGCGGTATTTTTGGGAAACAGCGGGAACGAAATGGTAATGCGGATCTGCGCCCAGCGTCAGGCTCGCATCCGAGTGGAACTGTGCGATGCGCACACCGGCGGCAAACGTGCTGGTTGCTTTGCTGCCGAACGCGCCGAGCCCGACATCCTTGCCCAGCGTGAAGTCGAGCATCATGTGCTCTTCGTTCGAGACGTTCTGGGAATCGTCGAACTCTTGCGCCCCGCCATGATAGCAGGCCTCGGCACGGGACGGCGCTCCAAGGAGAGCCAATTGGCTGCACGGAAAATAGTTGCCGTAAAGGCTCATTCCCTCGTTGGTGGTTCCCACCCCGATGCTCTTGTGGAAATGCTTGTTGTGGGAGGCGCGCCCATAACGCACGCCAGCTTTCAGCACCCAATCGGTATCGGTCGGTTTGAAGGAAAGCGAACCTTCCCAATCAAAGCCCATATTTGGCACTTTCTGCAACTGCGCGGGTGTCGGCAATCCGGCAGGCCATGGCGGTGTCGGGCCGCCGCCATTCGGGAACGTCGCGCTGCCGGTCGGATCCCAGGGGCTGGTGCCATCGGACATCGTGGCATTGAAGTTGCCGCCGAGTTGCAGCCAGAGCTGCGGCGTGTGGTCGTCCGCATCGCTGAAGAAATCGAGCCCATAGCCGCCAGAGGAAGAACCGCCGTCGAAATGCTTGGTCACGCGCACGCCGAACAGGCGCGGATCGGTGAGGAAGATGTTGGTGGTGAGGCCGCTATCATCGCTGTTCAGGAAGGTGCCCGTGATCGCGGTGGTATCGAACACGTTCTTGACGTAGCCCATGATCTGCCAGCCGGACGTATCGGTGAGGATCACGGCGAGGTTGAGGTTGGTGTAACCGTGGATGCGGTCATAGGGATTGTCGTTGAACACGCGCGCCCAAGATGCGGCCTGCCAATAGAAATCGCTGTGCAGGGTGGCGGCCCAATCCGCCGTGACCGGTATCGAATAATCCGCTCCGACCGACACGGTGTAATGCGGCGCGTTGGGAAGCTCGTTGCCACCGACATTCTTGGTGAAGCCTTCGCCATTGTTCGGCGGCAGGCCAAGCCCGTTGTTGACGTCCGCGGGCGCGTTCGGATCGACACTGAGCGGATCGTAGCCGGGATAACCTGGAGGGACGCCCCCATATAGGCCGCCCGTACCGCTTGGCGGATGATCAATATAGAAATTCGTGGTGACCGGATCGATGCCGGACGTATAGGCGTAACCGCAGGCGGCGACGCCGGGATTGCCTTCATATGCAGACTTGCCAAATTGCTGGACCAATGCGGCCGCAACATATTCCGGAAAGATGCAGTTCGACGATTGACCGACCGAGGGCTTCATCACCACCCAGCCCGGCGTGCCCGCCGTGCGGTCGATCAAATCGATGGCCTGCTGGCCATTGTCGATGCGGGTTTGTTCATAGCCGCCCGCGAAGGTGAATTTGAGGCCCGGCGTTGGCTCCCAGGTCGCTTCCAGTTCGGCGCCTTTCACGGTGGCGTCGAAATTCAGGTTGAT
>Ga0265331_10000078_pt1 | contig 143415 bp, 136 predicted proteins | sample 41923metaG_FD_202088 | JGI IMG/M metagenome (GOLD analysis project Ga0265331, IMG submission 202088) | Rhizosphere microbial communities from Carex aquatilis grown in University of Washington, Seatle, WA, United States - 4-19-23 metaG | ecosystem: Host-associated > Plants > Roots >... | reverse complement strand
GCCCCGCCCCAGCCGCCCCAGCAGGGTGCCGAGGTCGGAATGGGCCGCCGCAAAATCCGGCCGAACCCGCACCAGCCGCTCCAGCGCCGCCACCGCCTCCGCCAGCCGCCCCGCCCCCACCGCCGCCGTCGCCCGGGCCACCAGCCGCTCGGCTTCGCCTTCGACCGGCGCGCACGACCGCCGCCACGCGGCGCGGTACAGGCGTTCGACCTGCCGAGCCCAGCGCCGGCCATCGCACAGCGCCGAGGCCGCCAGCCGGCCGCGTATCTCACCGCGCCGCCGCCGCCACCGTCCCCTATCCCCGGCAACGGCGACCGCGAGCGCCACGTATTCGTCGCCCGAGGCCGCGATCAATTCACTCAGCCCCACCTCCCGCAACATCGCGGCGGTGAAGCGGCTGGCAAACCGCTCGTGCGGCCAGGTCACCACCGGCACCCCCATCACCAGCGTCTGGAAGGTGGTGGTCGACCCGCTGAACGGAAAGGTATCCAGCGCCACATCGATGCGATTGTGCCGGCTGAGGAAATCCCATCGCGGCTCCTTTTCGCGGACGAATTCGACCTGCTCCGCCTGGGCGCCCGCCGCGGTCAGCAGCGCCAGAAACCGGCCCCTGAGATCGTCCGAATTATAATAGTCGGTGAACTTGAGCATCAGCCTGCCGTCCGGCACGGCCGACAGGATTCTCCCCCATAGCGCCAGCGCCGACGGCGTGATCTTTTCCGGGTTATTGAAGCAGCCGAACACCGGCGGCCCTTGGCGCTCCGTCTCGTCCACCGCGGGAAGGTCGCCGGGAAATTCGGTGAGGTAGAACTGCGGCAGGCGAAGCGGCGTCTCGGTATAAAGCGCCCGGTTGTCGCGCGGATGCAGCCAGGGATCGGTGACGACGTAATCCATCTCCGCCAGCCCGCTGGTGGCGGCGTCACACATGCTGATCTGAACGGGAGCGGCGCGCCAAGCGGCGACCGTCGGCCGGTTGTCGTCGAAATGCCCGGCCAGGAAAACCAGGATGTCGATCCCGTCGGCACGGACGCGCTCGGCGATGGCGGCGTCGTCGAGTCCGGTGACGTCATGCCAGCCATCGGCGATGGCCCGAAAGGCGCCGGTGGTTCCGTCGGGCTGGGCCACCAGCGAATAGAAGTGGATCGAGAAGCGCGAACGGTCGTGGTGGCGCAGGCCGGGCAGAAGGTAGCCCGCCACCGGATGCTGGCGCAGGTCCGACGACAGATAGCCGATACGCAGCTTGCGTTCGGCAGCCTGGGGTCGCGGACGAGAGGGGACAGGCGGCCGATCGAAAGCCCCGCCGAAGCGGCGGTATAGGTCGGCGATCCGCTCGCGAGCAAGGTCTTCACGATAGAGCGTACAGGCGAGTAGGTATTTGTGGATCTTGGCGTCGCCGGGATTCAATCTCAATGCGGCTTCATAGCAATCGGCCGCCTCGGCCATGCGCGCGACCCGTTGCAGCGCCGCGCCGAGGTTGACCATTGCCGCCAGGAAATCCGGCTTCCGCGCCACGGCCTGCCGATAGGCGGCGACCGCTTCGTCGCGTGCGCCGAAATTTTCGAGAGCCGCCCCGAGATTGTTGTAGGTCTCGGCCATCTCGGGCCCGAAGGCGACCGCCTGGCGGCAGGCGGCGACGCCCTCCGCGCTTTGCCCCAGGTCCTTCAGCGCGATGCCAAGATTGCTGTACGCTTCCGCGTAGGCGGGCCTGAGCCGGATGGCGTCGCGGTAGGCGCTGACGGCGTCTTCGTTCCGCCCCAGCCCCTTGAGCGCCGCGCCGAGATTGCAGTAGGCCTCGGCCAAATTCGGGCGCAACCCGATCAGCTTGCGGTAGCTCGATACGGCCTCTTCCAGCCGGCCGGCGGCATGGAGCGAAGCGCACAGCGCGATCAGCCGGTCGACCGCGCCATCGTCCCTTGCCGCGTTCGGCGCGGCCCGGGCCGCGGCCCTCCGCTGTTGCCGATTCATTCGACCTCCCCAAGCGTCTACAATTGCCGGCCAAGAAGAACGGGGCGCGCCGGCAGCGTCAATGGAAGCGCGGCGCGGCGCCCTCAGCGGGGCCGGTCGAAACACAAGGTCTTTTGATGGGCCGTGCAGAAATCGCCGTTCGGCAGCGGCAGATATCTTTTGTTGTTGACGTATGACCGCCGCGGGATAAAGCCACGATCGACGAACATTTCCGCCAGCGCCGACTCATCGAAGACGATTTCGGGAATGGTGGCGTCTATGCCGAAACTCTTGGTGTTCCTGCGATAGTATTTTGTGGCGCCATCATTGACGACAATGGTGCTCGTTGCGATGATGAATTTGTCAGATACGCGAGTTCCTTCGGCAACGGCCGCTTCGACGTCCTCGATATAGTTCAAGGAAGAGGGAAACATTACGACGTCGAATGCCCGATCCGAAAACGGAAGTTCCGTCCCACTGCAAACTGAAAAACATCCGGTCTTCCCATTCGCTGCGATGGCACTATCGATGGATGACGCGTCGGTGTCGCAGCCATGATAGTCGACTGGGATATTGTTGTCGTGAAACCACTTGCAGTCGACGCCGATGCCGCATCCGACCGACAGCAACCGCGCCCTGGCGATGCCGAACCGCTGCCATGCCGCCAGCACCTGCGGCGCGGTGGCCGTCCAGGTCGACAAATCGCCCAGTTTTTCCCAATCAGGATTGAAGTCGAAACACGAGCGGCGATCGCGATAAAGCGTATAGCCGGGGAAAATCTTGATAATGCGAATGTCCTGAATGGGCGGCGAGAACGCTGAGGTTTCCACCTGAGACCCCTTTACTTCGACCCCGCTCACCCGATCATGCCTCGGTCACCAGCTTCGACGACGGGCGCTCGGGAGCACAGTCGGCCAGGTCCGACGCGCCAGGCGTGACCGAAAGGCCTGCCGCGATGCGCCTGTTGATGGTAACCAGCGATTCCAGAATTTCCTTGTCGCGGGCGAACGCCCGCGGCGTCACGTTGACGACATAGGCGGTCAGCGTGCGGATGTTGTTTTCGACCTCCGGCGGCAGGGATACTTTCTTTTCTTCGATCTCGGAGTAGAACAGCAGCCACAGCTTGTGATTGAGGCTGACCGCAGTGAACAGCTTGTCCAGGTCCGTGCCGGTAATCGCCTCCTGCAAGCGTCTGGCGCAGCGAATGAGAACTTGCGCCTGAAGGCTGCGGCCCTCCGCGACCTCGCGCGCTACCTGAGTATAGCTGCTGATGCTCATGCATTATCCCCCCGGGATTCATTCTGCAGCAGCGCGGCTTCCTGTTCAACCAGCGCGTTGGCCTCGTTCAATGCCTTGTAGTCGTTACCCCCAAGGATATTTTGGCCGACGCTCGCCACTTCCAGCGTCAATGCGGGATAGGTGGCGACCACCTCGCGCGCCACGGCGTGGAACAGTTCGTGCAGTGAGTCCCTGGCGCGATCATCATCCGCCAGATACATGCACTGGACCACGAAATACAACCTTTTCATCGGCGTATCCGCGTCCCGTTCACGCAAGATGCGCTTCTGCCGCAGGATGACTTCGTTGCCGGTAATGATCAGCGTGCAACGATGTTCGCCACCGTTGTCGACACGGGCCTTGCCGATGACGACGCTTTCACCGGGAGCCAGACTGATCTTGAGCGTCATGGCGACTTTCACAAAAAACGGGGGGTAGCCTGGGCTACCCCCCGGATATTACCGCCCGTGATTACGGGAACAGCTTGAGCACCGACTGCGCCGCCTGAGAGGCCAACGACAGCGAGGAAATACCGAGCTGCTGCTGGGTCTGCAGTGCCAGCATGTTGGCGCTTTCAGTGTTGGTGTCGGCATTGGTGAGGTTGCCGGCGCCGCTCTGCAGCGTGTTGATCAGGTTGTTGGTGAAGGTCTGACGGGTCTGCACGGTCGTCAGATTGGTACCGAGGTTGGACGCCTGGGTACGGAGCGTGGTGTTGGCGTTGGTCAGCGCCGTGAGACTGGCGGTGATCGACGCGCCGCTGGTCCAGTTGCCGGATGCCGCGGTGAGCCCCAGGCCGGAGGACGTCATGTCGACCGAATTGACGGTCAGCGAATTGGGGTTGCTGGCGTTGTTGTTGAACTGCACGGTCAGCTTGTTGGATCCGCCGGCGATCAGGTTGATGCCCTGATAGCTGGCATCCTGGACCAACTGGTCGAGCTGGGTGCGCAGGGTATCGTACTGGTTCTGGTAGTTCTGCGAGACCGACGCCGAGGACGCGCCGGAACTGCCCATGTTCAGCTTTTGCGCCAAGCTGCCGGTAAGCGAAATCGCCTGCCCGCCGGTGCCCGTGACCTGCAACGCGCCGGTCGAGCTGTTGTAGGTGGCACTGACCCCCGACACGCCGTTCAGCTTGCTCAACACCGTGTTGATGGTGTCGGTGGCTGCGAAGGTGTAGGCCGAAGTCGAGGACCCCACGGTAACGAAAAGCTGGTCGCCGTTGACCGGCCTGGTGCCGGTGGAACTCGGCAGCGAGCCCAGGGTCGGGTTGCTCTGGGCGGTATAGCCGACACTCAGGACGACGGCCGCAGATTGGCTCCCGGCCGCAACGGTTTCGTTGACGGCGGTAGAGGCGAGGATACCCGACGCGGTGCCGCCGACCGTGACGCTTGCGCCCGATGCGTTCGCCCACTGGATACCACCGGTGGCGGAATTCAGGGTGGCGGTGATGCCGTTGCCGACGCCGTTGATCTTGGCGAGCAGGGTGCCGACCGTATCCGACGCACTGAGGGTAACCTTGGCGGTGCCGCCGGGTATGCCGGTACCGGTGAAGGTCAGGGTGCCGCCGTCGATGCCGTAGCTGGTACCCCCCAGACCGGCGGTCTGAAGCATGCCGCCATTGGTATTGTTGGTGATCGTGCTCAACAAGGTCGAGGCGCTGGCCAGGCTCTGGCCGCTGATGCTGATGTTGGCCAGGCCGGTGGTCAGGGCGGTGCCCGCGGCGTTGGCGTTGACGGTCTCGCCCGTGCCGTGCATTTCCGTCCACAGGTCGCCACCAACGGTGACCGCGCCGGAATCATGGTTGCTGATCTGGAGAACGCCCGCGGCGTTGCCGTCGTCCGCCAGCGTAATGCCGTTGCCGCCGCCGTCCTTGATGCCGGCCAACCACGTCGTGAGGTCGCTGACCGTGCTGCCGCCGCCGTTGGCCAGCGTACCATTGTTCGCGTTGCTGGCGCCGACGGTGAAGGTATAGGTGTTGCCGGTGGCCAGCTTGACGGTCATCGAGTCGCCCATCTGGATGCCGATCGGCGCTGTGCCGCCCGTACTGGTCAGCGACAGGAAATTGGTGGTCGAATCGTTGGTGCCGATAAACGCCGAGGTGCCCTGCGAGGCGCCGACCACGCTGTTGGCGACCAGCGAGGTGGTCGAAGTGGCATTGCTGCTGCTGACGCTCTGCGAGGCCGAGGTGGCCACGGCTTGCATCTGGGTGATGACGGATTCGGCGGCGGTGATGCCCTGGGTCGCCGCGGTGATGGTCTGGATCGCCTGGCCCATGCCGTCGAGCAGGTTGCTCAGATCGTTGGCGCGGTCGGTGAGCGCCTGGGAAGCGAAGTAGGATGTCGGATTGTCCAGCGCGCTATTGACCTTCTTGCCGGTGGCAAGGCGCTGCTGGGTGGTGGCGAGGAGTTGCGCGGTGTTCTGCAGGCTCAGAAGGTTGGCCCGCATCGGCGCGGTAAGGGTGACATCAGACATGGTGTGCTCTCCCTATTCTCGAGATAACAAGGTCACGTTCATGTGACCCTTCCTAAAATACCCCATCTTGGCGCGGTTGGCAATCGGTTTGGACGGGATGCGAAACGCGGAGAAGGAGCTCGTGATAATGATGTTCCGCCAATTTTCTTAATTTTCCGTGAACTCCGGACTGCGGTGCGCGGCGGGCCGTTCGTAGCCCGGCCGGCACATTCTGGGACGCGGCTCCGCCTTTGTCCATTGCCCCACTCCGCCGGTCGGGACTACCCTTCGTCGCAGTTCTTAAGGGATCGAGGACGGGGCGAAGGACGGATGAACCGCAAACAACACCGGGCCGGGAACAAGCAGCGCGCGCGCGCGTCGGCCGGCACTGAAGCAATATTCGCCGACGCCCTTCGACGACATAAGGCCGGGCGAATAGACGAGGCTGCGCAACTGTACCAACAGGTTCTGGCCGTCGATCCCCGCCATGCCGACAGCCTGCACCTGCTCGGCGTGATTGCCCACCAGGTGGGAACCCATGATGCGGCCGTCGACCTGATCGGCAGGGCGATCGCGCTCAATTCCAAGGAAACGTCATACCATTCCAACCTGGGCCTGGCGCTGCAGGGAATGGGCCGGTTGGACGAGGCCGTCACCTGTTATCGGAACGCCATAAATCTCAGCCCCGATTCCCCGGACGCGTGGAACAACCTGGGAATGGCGATGCGGGATCAGGGGCGATTGGACGAGGCGGTCGACTGCTACCGCAAAGCGATCGGGCTCAGGCCGAACTTTCCGGTGGCGCACGACAACCTGGGCGCGGTTTTGCAGCAGCAAGGGCGGCTGGACGAGGCGATCGCGTCTTACGCCGAGGCCCTGCGCGTCCGGCCGGACCACCCTGAGGGGCACTACCATCTGGGGGCGACACTTTACGAGCAGGGCAAGCTGGACGAGGCGATCGCGGCTTACGCCGAGGCTCTGCGCCTCCGGCCGGACTATCCGGAGGCGCTCTCCGACCAGGGGGTGGCGCTCGATGAAAGCGGCAGGCAGGACGCGGCGGTCGCCTGTTACCGCCGGGCCATCGAATTGGCGCCGGACCGCGCGGAGATCCACAACAACTTGGGCAATGCGTTGAAGAAGCAGGGCGCGTTGGACGAGGCGGTCGCCAGCTACCGCGCGGCCATCGCCCTCGCGCCGGGCTACCCCGAGGCACACAACAACCTGGGCAACGCGCTGGGAGACCTGGGCCGGCCGGCCGAGGCGATGGGCTGCTACGAAACCGCGTTGACGATGCGGCCCGGCGATCCGCGGTTCTGGCACAACCTGCTGGCGGCGACCTCCTACCGCGACGACCTGGATGCCGAGACGCTGGCCGATACCCACCGTCGCTTCGGCAAGGCGTTCGCCCGCCCGTACCCGCCACTCGCGCCTTTGGACCCGGATCCGAACCGGCGGCTGCGGATCGGCTATTTGTCATCGGACCTGCGCGACCACCCGGTGGCCAAGACCTTGCTGCCGCTGCTGCGCCACGGCGACCGCTCGGCCTTCGCGCTCCACTTCTATGCCGACGTGAACAAGCCCGATCAGTTCACCGCCGGTTTCCGGGAGATGGCCGATCGCTGGCACGATATCGGCGGGCTTGCCGATGCGCAGGTGGCGGAACGGATCCGCGCCGACGCCGTCGACATCCTGGTCAGCCTGGCCGGCCATCTGGACCGCAACCGGCCCGAGGTGTGCGCTTGGCGCGCCGCGCCGGTGCAGATCAGCATGTACGACGTGGCCACCAGCGGTTTGGCCGAAATGGATTATCTGATCGCCGATTGCGGTCTGGTCCCGCGGCGCACATCCGAATTCTTTACCGAACGGGTGCTGCGCCTGCCCCACTTTTACGGCGGCCTCGCCGTCAATGCCGACTTGCCGCCGCTGGCCCGCTCGCGCCCACCCGGGCCGCCGGTACTGGGCTGCTTCAACAACCCGACCAAGATCACCCCCCGGATCCTGTACATCTGGGGCCGCGTCCTGGCCGCGGTGCCGGGGGCGCGGCTGATGTTGAAATACGGCCGAACCTATCACTCGGCGGAATTGCGGCGGACATTTTCGGAAGTCCTGCGATCCGGCGGGGCGGCGGCCGAACAAATCGTCTTCGATTGGACCGGGCACGAGCCGTTGGGCGATTTCCTGGCCCGCTACAACGGCATCGACCTGGCGCTCGACCCCACGCCCTTTTCCGGTTCGACCACCAGTTTCCAGGCCCTGTCCATGGGGGTGCCGGTGGTGACGCTGCCGATGGACCGAATGGTCAGCCGGTGGACCGCCGTGATGTTGCGCTCCTTGGGCCTGGGCCGACTGATCGCAGAATCGGCGGACCAATACGCGGCGATCGCCATCGTCGTGGCCGGCCAAGTGGACGCCTGGTACCGGCAGCGCGAGGAAATCCGCGCCCGCTTGCTGGCATCGCCGCTTTGCGACGGCGGCGGCGGCGCCAGAACCATCGAGCGCCTCTACCGCGCCGTCTGGCGCCGCTACTGCGCCGGCGTGTCGGGTTGACTGCCGTTTTCGGCCTTTGCTTGACCGGCGGTCTCCCGGCTGGTTTCCTGTGCGCTCTGATTTTCCGGAGGCACCGATGCTCGCCCAATGTCTAGCCGGCACCCGGGTGCTGGACCTCTGCCAGTATATCCCCGGTCCCGTCGCCACCCAATGGCTGGCCGATTTCGGCGCCGAGGTGGTCAAGGTCGAGCCGCCGGAGGGCGATCCCGGGCGAATCAGCGGCCCCCTCGACGCGGACGGCACCACCGTCTTCTACAAGCTGGTCAACCGCGGCAAGCGGGTCGTGCGCCTCGACCTCAAGGACGAGCGCGGCCGCCGCCTGTTCGAGCAACTGGTGACCGCCGCCGACGTCCTGGTCGAAGGCTACCGGCCGGGGGTGATGGCGCGCCTGGGCTTTTCGGCCGAGCGGCTGGCGGAGATCAACCCGCGCCTGATCCACTGCTCGCTGTCGGGCTACGGCCAGACCGGCCCCCATGCCCCCAGGGCCGGCCACGACCTGACCTACCTGGCGCTGGCCGGCACCCTTGCGGTCAGCGGTCCGGCCGAGCGGCCGGCCATCCCGATGCCGCCGATGGCCGATTATTCCGGCGCCATGCTGGCGGCAATGGCGATCCTGGCGGCGCTGCAGGGACGCTCGCGCACCGGCAAGGGCGCGCGCCTCGACGTCAGCCTGACCGAGGGCACCACGGCCTGGATGGCGCCGGTCTACACCGTCGCCGAACGCTGGGGCCGCCCGGCGCGCGAGGGCGGCCTGATCACCGGCGCCGCCGCCTTCTATCACGTCTACCGCGCCGGGGACGGCGGCTTCCTCGCGGTGGCGCCGCTGGAGCACAAGTTCTGGGTCAATTTCTGCCAGGCGGTCGACCGTCCCGACTGGATCGCGCGGCAGACCGACCCCCTGCCCCAGACCGCGCTGATCGCCGAGGTGGCGGCGCTGATCGCCACCCGGGGCCGCGACGAATGGGTCGCGGCGCTGGCCGGCGTCGATTGCTGCGTCGAGCCGGTGCTGGAACCCGACGAGGCGATCCGCCATCCGCACACGCGGGCCCGCGGCTTCGTGCAGGCCAAGGACGACCTGGTCGACGTGCTGCTGCCGGTGCTGATGGACGGCGCCCGCGCCCATGATCGCAGTCCCCATGTCGACGACGATGCCGCCGGCATCGCCGCCGCATGGCGGCAGCGATGACCGCCGACATGCAGACGCGCTGGCCGGCGCACGGCGGCGACCTGGCGGCGGCCGAGGCGCGCTGGGGCGGGCCGGCCGAGGGCTGGCTCGATCTGTCCACCGGCATCAACCCGTGGCCCTACCCACTGCCCGAAATCGCCGCCGAGGCCTGGACGCGCCTGCCCGCGGCGGCCGCCGATGTGGAATTGCGCCGCGCCGCCGCCCGCCGCTACCGCGCCCCCGGACCCGAGGCGGTGCTGCCGATACCCGGCAGCGGCGCCGCCATCCAGGCGCTGCCCCGGCTGCGCCCGCCCGGCCAGGTGGCGGTGATCGGCCCGACCTACGGCGAACATGCCGCCGCCTGGCGGGCCGCCGGCCATCGCGTCGCCGAGGTGGCCTCGCCCGACGCCATCGGCGAAGCCGACGTGGTGGTGGTGGTCAATCCCAATAATCCCGACGGCCGCCTGCTGCCGCAGCCGCTGCTGCTGGCGCTGGCCGAGCAGCTGGCGGCGCGCGCCGGCTTGCTGGTGGTCGACGAGGCGTTCGCCGACGGCCTCAGGGGCGGGTCGGTGCTGCCGGCATTGCCGGCGGCGATGGTGGTGCTGCGCTCGTTCGGCAAGTTCTACGGCCTGGCCGGATTGCGGCTGGGATTCGCCATCGGGCGGCCGGAGACGCTGGCGCCGCTGGCCGAGGCCGTGGGGCCGTGGGCGGTATCGGGACCGGCGCTGGCGATCGGCTGCCGGGCGCTGGCGGATTCGCCGTGGGCCGACACCACCCAGGCCCGCCTGGCCGAGGCCTCCGCCCGGCTCGAACGCCTGCTGCTGGCGGCCGGTCTGGCGATGGTCGGCGGCACCCCGCTGTTCCGGCTGGCCGATTGCGGCAACGCCCACCGGCTGTGGCACCGCCTCGGCACCGCCGGCATTCTCACCCGCGCCTTTTCCGACCGCCCCAGCCTGCTGCGCTTCGGCCTGCCGGCGAGCGACCACGACTGGGACAGGCTGGCGCGGGCGCTGGCAGGCTGAATTTACCGGCCTAGCGCGTCGGCCAGCACCGCCCGCAGGCGCAGCGGGTCGAGCGGCTTTCGCAGGATGGGGAATTCGGCGCGGTCGGGGATTTCGGTGTCGCCGGTGAACAGGAATGCCGGGGCCTTGCCGCCGGTGATGGCACGGATGGCGTGGATGGCGTCGATGCCGGCCCCCTTTTCCTGCAGGTGCAGGTCGGCGAGGATGACGTCCGGAGTCAGATGCCGGCTGTCCAGCGCGGCCAGCGCCCGTTCCGCCGTATCCGCCACCACCGCCCGGCACCCCCAATTGGAGAGGAGCATCTCCAGGCCGTCCTGGATATCGCGGTCGTCGTCGATGACGACCACGGTGGCGCCGATCACCTCGCGACCGTCGTCCGCCTCGTCGGTCGCGGCATCGGCGACGCACCATTCCTCGGCCAGCGGCACCTCGACGGCGAAGGTCGAGCCGCGCCCGACCTCGGAGCGCACGTCCAGGCGATGCCCCAGCAGCCGCGCCAGGCGCTGGACGATCGCCAGCCCCAGCCCCTGGCCGCCGCCGTGCCCGCTGACCGACGGCAGGCCGCCGCGGCAGAATTCGCGGAAAATGAGAAGACGCTGGCTTTCCGGGATGCCGGGGCCGGTATCGCTGACGCCGATGGACAGGTTGCCGCCCCTATGGCGCACCCCCATCAGGATGCGGCCGCGGCGGGTGTAGCGGACGGCGTTGGAGAGGAAATTGCCGAGGATGCGCGCCAGCATGCGCGGGTCGCTCTTCACCGCGGCCGAGGACGCCACCACCCGGAGCTCCAGCCCAGCCGCCTCCGCCTGCGGGCCGTAGGTGGTTTCCAGCTGCTCGAACACGTCGTTGATCAGGAAGACCTGAACCTCGGCCTTCATCACCCCGGCGTCCAGCTTCGACATGTCCATCAGCGAATCGAACATCTCCTCCATGCCCCTGAGCGAGATCTTCATCGATTGCAGGATGGTCCGCGCCTGCGGGCTGTGGACGTGGTGATCGAGGGCCGAGGCGAACAGCGCCAGCGCCTGCAGCGGCTGACGCAGGTCGTGACTGGTGGCGGCGAGGAAGCGCATGCGGGCGCGAATGGACCGCTCGGCCTCCTCGTTGGCCTCGGTGAGGGCAGACTCGCGCAACCTGATTTCGGTGACGTCCTGGAACACCAGCAAGGCGCGGGCATCGCCCTCCGCCGCCACCGGCTGCGCCGAGGCCAGCACCCACAGCGGCCGGCCGTCGGCGCGCCGCGCCCGCAATTCGGTGCGCCGGACGCCGGCGGCGAGCATTCCGGACAAGCCGCCGCCTTCGTCGCCATCGAATCCGAAGTCGAGGACATTGCGCCCGATCAGGCCGCCGGGCTCGACTCCCAACGCCTCATCGGCGAGCCCGTTGGCGAACAGGACGGTGCCGTCGACCCGCACCGTCAGCAACGGCAGCGGCATCGCGTCCGCCAGGGCGTGGCCGGAACCACCCCCCTCGCAATCGATCGAGCGCATGGTTGCCATTGATGCCTTTGTCCGCCCCATCGCACCAATGGCGACGGTCGGGCGGCAGTGTGTACAAATCCGTATAGTGGGGCAATTGACCTTTCGGCTGGGTGTCCACCGGGATTTTCATAATATCCATTTGGGTCATACTTGCTTTCTGGCGGCATGTCGCATTGGAAGTACCCCGGCATGGGCACCTTTCATTCTTGCCGACCGCCATATATCATTCTTGCCGAGCGTCATATTGATTCCGGCAGTATTTCGAGGCAGGCCCTGGCCCCTTGACCATGGCCTTAACGCAGATGTGCGCCCCGGGGCGCCGCCAGGAGGGCCGGGAAACGGGAAACCATAGCGTGGCGAACAACGCGCCGGGAGGAAGATGCCATGACCGCCGCCGAGGCCGATGACCATTCCGTGCCGTTCCAGGCTCTATTGAGGAAGGTGGCGCCATGACCGAAGCGACCATGACCGCCACGCCGCGCGCACAACCCGCGCCGGTGGCCCTCGCCGTCGAAGACAGCCAGATGGTGAGCGAGATCGTCGGCCACTTCGAGCCGCAGGAGCGCAAGGAGATGCGCATCGTCGACGATCCGCGGCGGCTGATCGACTCAGCCGAGGAATCGCCGGGCGAGGTCACCATCATCTCCTATCCGGTGATGAAGCAGTTGGCCAAGTACCACCTCAGCCAGCTTGGCGACTTCTGCCGCCGCAACAAGGTCGTGCTGCTGATCCGCAGCCCGGAATTCCTCGATTCCATCGGCTTCCTCGAATTCGCCGACGGCGTCATATTCGCCGACGCCACCATGGAACGGGTCCGCGAGATCCTTCAGCTCAGCAAGTCGGGCTATTCCATCCTGCCCTCGGCGGCGGTGATGGACATCGTCACCGACCGCTTGCGCTGCGACACCCTGCAGAAGCTGTCGCCGCTGGAGATGAACATCCTGGACCAGGTGCGGATGGCCAAGACCAATCGGGCGATCGCCCGTTCCCTCGGACTCACCGAAGCCAACGTCAAGACCAAGGTGCGCGCCATCCTGAAGGCGCTCAAGTTTCAGAACCGCACCGAGGCGGCGGTATTCGCCGCCCGCCAGAGCGAGCTGATCCGCCAGATCATCGCCCACCGCGGCCGCGACAAGCCGTCGCCCGAGGAACAGGGCAACCTCGCGCATTGAACCGAGCAAGCACCCCTCCCCGCCGAACCGCGGTGGAGGGGGTGCGCGCCCGAAAACCCCTCGTCCAGCCGCCGTCAGACACCCGGATTGAACTGCTCCGCCTCGACCGTCGGCGTCGCCTGCTGGCTGCCGACCGCGCCGCGGCGGGGAGCCAGCGGCACGTTCTCGGCCGACAGCCCGTTGTTGAGGGCCCAGATCGCCGCCTGGGTGCGATTGGCTGCGTTGATCTTCTTCAACACCCCCTTCAGGTGCACCTTCACCGTCGCCTCGGTGATGTTGAGCTTCTTGGCGATCACCTTGTTGGGATGGCCGTTGAGCAGGCAGCGGAGGATCTGGATTTCGCGCTCCGACAGCCCTTCCAGGTCGGGCGACGCGGTCGCCGGGCGCTGGGTGTCGACCTGGCCGGAAATCAGCATCGCGGCCAGCCGGGTGGGAAACACCTTCTCGCCCAGCAGCACCAGCTTCAGCGACTGCTTGAGCGCGTCGGGCGAGATGTTCTTCAACAAATAGGCGTCCGCGCCGGCCTCGAAGCAGCGGGCGAGGTTGTGGATGTTGCGGGTGCTGGCCGCCAGCACCACCAGCTTCAGGTCGGCGTACTTCTCGCGCATCTGCTGGAGCACCGCGATGTCGTCGGCGCCGGCATCGAATTCGACCAGGCAGATGCGGGCCTTGAGGCCCTGTTCGAGCTTCTGCATGGCCTCCGCCATGCTGTCGGCCTCGTCGGCGATGGCGAAGGCGGAGCCGTCGAGAAGCTTCTTCAGGCCTTCCCTGAAAAGTTTGTTGGCATCGACCAAAAGCATTTCAACGTTCTGCATATATAGTCCCCGTGCGTTGGAAGGCGGCTTTCGGGCAGCTCGGACGAGCACGCCGGTGGCGGTGTCGCTTCCGCGATTTCGTCTTCTGACGCAGTTATTTATCCGACGGGGCGTCGACATCCCACCTTCTGCAGGAGGTAGGCGCGGCATTCATAATCGGTACCGCTGCCCCTTTCGCGCGCCGCCCGCTACCGACAACGTGCAGCCGCGCGTCGCCCGGCGCGCTTTCGCCAGTCAGTCATCGCCAGGCAGGTTCAGCCGTCCCGACATAAGGCGATTAGCGTGTGAATGCGCCCTTGTGGGAGCGAAAGTTCCGGCATATAGCATTTATCGATGGCCGCAAGGAGACGTTGATGTCCAGTCGTGCTCGAGCCCCCTCGACGGAGGGCGTGGCGTCCAAGAGACCCATTTACAAACAGCTTTACGTGCAGGTCCTGTTTGCCATTTCCCTCGGTGCAATACTGGGCACGGCTTTCCCCGAGTGGGCAACGGGACCATGGATCAAGGCGATGGGCGATGGCTTCATCAAATTGATCAAGATGATGATCGCACCGATCATCTTCTGCACGGTGGTGTCGGGAATTTCCCATATCCAGGACGCCAAGAAGGTCGGCCGCGTCGGTGTAAAGGCGCTGATCTATTTCGAAGTGGTCTCCACGTTCGCCCTGGCGATCGGCCTGCTTGTCGGAAACCTCATCCGGCCGGGCGCCGGGTTCGGCGGCAAGATTCCCGACGGCTCGGCGGTCGCTCAATACGCCAAGCAGGCGGGAGAGATGAAGTCGGTGGAGTTCGTGCTCAATATCATTCCCGACAGCGTGGTCGGCGCATTCGCCAAGGGCGACATCCTCCAGGTTCTTCTGTTCGCCATCCTATTCGGCTTCGCGTTGATGATCCTGGGCGAACGCGGCAGGGTGCTGCGGGGCTTCATCGACGATTCGGCCCACGCCATCTTCGGCGTAACCGCCATCGTGATGAAGGCGGCACCGATCGGCGCCTTCGGGGCCATGGCCTATACCGTCGGCACCTACGGTCCCCAGTCCCTCGGAAACCTGGCGGGCCTGATCGGCACGTTCTACCTGACGGCGGTCCTTTTCGTCGTCGTGGTTCTCGGCACCATCGCCCGCATCGCCGGGTTCAACATTTTCCGTTTCGTCGCCTTCATCAAGGACGAGTTGTTCCTGGTGCTGGGAACCAGTTCTTCGGAAAGTGCGCTGCCGATGTTGATGGAAAAGCTCGAACGCCTGGGATGCTCGAAGTCGGTCGTCGGACTGGTCGTTCCCGCCGGCTATTCGTTCAATCTCGACGGAACCAATATCTACATGACTCTGGCGACCCTTTTCATCGCCCAGGCCCAGGGTGTCGAGTTGAGCATGTCGCAGCAGATCACGATCCTGGTGGTGGCGATGCTCTCCTCGAAGGGGGCGAGCGGGATTTCGGGCGCCGGCTTCATCACCTTGGCCGCCACCCTGGGGGTGGTCAACCCGGCGCTCCTGCCGGGCATGGCGATTGTATTCGGCATAGACAAGTTCATGAGCGAATGCCGAGCCCTGACCAACTTTACCGGAAACGGCTTGGCCACGGTGATCGTTTCCTGGTGGGAGGGAGAACTGGACCGTGACAAGCTGAACAGGAATCTCCGCAAGCAGGTCAGTTCGGCCGACGTGGAAACCGCGGTTTCGACGGGCTGACGGCCGCCCGGAAACCGAATGCCGCCGGGCAATTCATCCGCCGAGGGTGCGTTTCGCCAGCGCCGCCAGGTGCTGGCGCTGCTCGTCGGTCAATTCGGCCATGGCGGCGTCGCGCGTCACCCGATGCACCAGCCGGGCGGTGCGGATCAGCTGCGCCTTCTCCGGCGGCAGGCGCGCCATGCGGACTGCGGCCTCGGCCAGTGCCTGCTCGGGGGTGCGCCGGGGCGGCTCCTCCACGGCGCAATGAACGGGCGTCGCGGCCGGCACGGTCGTGGGCCGGCGGGCGCGGCGATCAGGAAACAGCAGACGGAACAGTTGGTGCAGCATCGGGGCAGGGTATCGCCCGCTGGCGCGACCGTCCAGATTGGCCTTTGGCTGATCTAGGTGGATGGCGGACGCCACCCTCGCCGCAACGATGGCGCTGCGGCGGCGGCGCCGACACCGCCACCGTTTCCGTGCGTTCCTGAACGCCGAGCGAACAGGGCATCCATTGTCGGATCGCATTTCATCACCGTGGCGAGTGCGTCGCCCGGTACCGTCTCAACATCCCTCTCGGGCTGGCCGATCGCCGGCAAGCGGCTGCTGACGATGAGCCTTGCGGCCCCCAGGGAAAGCGTGAGATCGGCATTCATGACGGCGAGGGCAGCCATCTCCAAAGCGGCGCATTGCTCCTGACCCGCCCGCCGTGCGGCTAGGATGGCGTCACGGACAATGTCGATGAATGAGGATTTCGATGGCATGGGGCATCATGCCGTAAGGGCGGTAAAACGGTGGTGAACGCGGCCGCTCAGCCGGCCAGGAATCGGATCAGGGCGGGTCGGCACTACCCGAGCCGACAAAAGGAGGCTCGGAAAACCATCGTCATCAGGTAATGGCTACAGGTGAACGGGTTCACCCCGTCCAAAATCGACCGCCGCGCTACAGAGAAGGCGTGAATTTCATTTCGGTAATGCCCCGGAAAAGCCAAGGGCCTCGCCGTTGCCGGCGAAGCCCTTGGAAAATTTGGGGCGAGAGATGGGAATCGAACCCACGACATCCAGAACCACAATCTGCCGCTTTCATAATGAAATCAATATGGTTAGCCAAAACCACCCGGCAAAGGGCCTTCAACAGGATCAATCGGTTACCGGGTCCGTGACTAACCCGCGGATGCCCTTTTCGCGCGAGGCCGTCCGTTGGCGACCGGCCCGGCGGGCGTCCTGGAAGGACCGCCTGCGTCTCGGAACAGCAGATCAATTCGTGGCGCTGAACAGCACATCCAGGCTCGGCGCTTCCATCAGGCGATCAAGCCAAACCTCGATCAAGGCACCATCGGCGGCCACGATGCGAGTCCGCAGATCGGCCGGCAGCGGCCCGAACCGCTTTTCGGCAAGCCGAATGAGAGCACTGGCCTCCCCCTCGGCCACGCCCTCCGCCTTCCACCGCTTCTTCCAGGTCTCTCCGAGATTCGCCAACATCGACCGCATCTCCATCATGTCGCCGGGCACTGACACCGATGGCTCGTAGCCTTCGATCGCCTGGCGCACCAGTTGGGTGAACAGCCTCTTAAGATCGTCGTATCCCGAGTATCGCCGGAACCACCCTACCACTTCATCGACCAGATGCGCCAATTCTTCCGGTTCGTGGGGATGCTCCAGCCGGAACAGCAGGGCCGCCAGACTGTCGCGGGAAGCCAGTTCGTCATCCGGCACCGCGCCCATGTCGAGAAGATGATAACGGACCTGCGGTTGCCAAGGCCAGAGCGGCGAACCCGCGGGTAGCCCGATCAGGGACGTAACGTCGGCCGGCGCTGACCACCGCTGCTCGCCGTTGTACAGCACCAGCATCAGGACGGGCGGCAGGCGGTCGCCGGGCTTCAGCTTCTTCTCGGCGACGACGTGCTGCCAAAGGAGGCCTTCGTACACCTGGGTGCGCACCGCCATCCACCAGTCCACCGACGATTGGAACTCTCACAGTATGTACAGGAACACATCGTCGCCGTCAGAGGTTGGCATCCGCCAGATCACGTCGCCCTCGCGCCGCTTGCCGTCGCGGTCATGGAACTTGGCATTGACCCGCTCCATCCGGGCGAAATCCAGCCCGACCGCCATGGCCTCGGGCACGAACCCGCGCACGAGCTGCTCCGCCATCAGCGGATGCGAGAACAAGCGGTGGTAGAGGGCGTCGTGGTCGGTCATGTTCCTCCCTCTATCACGGTCCGGACGGACTGTCATTGTCGGCCTCGGTCAGGTCCTGACCAACGTCACTTTCCCCTATCGCACATCAAGAGTGACGGAAACACGCCGTCTTCTCAAAATGCGGACATAAATGCTTGGGCAGGTCGTGCTGGACGCAGCCTCTGCTGGCATCCTATGGCAGAAGGGTCGCCCTACGCTGTTTCCACCAAGTTTGCAGGGCGACGGTCATAAATGTCGGATTTTGTCGCAATTGGTCGGAACCTGTTCGTAGAAAACTGCCCCGCGTTTGTGTCCCAATGCCCATTGGCAATGTGTGGGTTTGGGGGCGCCGGTGGTGCGTTCGAAGTCGGAAGGATTTTCGGCGAGGAGGGGGACACGCCCTCGGGATCTGGGGCTGATGGCCCTGGAGCCGCGATGGATGTTCGACGGCGCGGCCGTGATTGATGCCGCCCATGCGGCGCCCGATGCCGCCGCCAAGGCGCTGATCCCCGCCGTTCCGACACCGGTGCAGGTGCGCGCCGCCGATCCCAGCCAGGATGGCGGGCGGACCGAGGTGGTGTTCATCGACACCTCGCTCGCCAATTACCAGGCGCTGGAGGCGGCCCAGAAGCCGGGGGTCGAGATCGAGGAAATCGACGGCGGGCAAAGCGGGCTGGCCCAGATCGCCAAATGGGCCGAGAGCCACGCGGGTTATGATTCCATCTCGGTGATCGGGCATGGCGCCGAGGCGTCCTTGCAAGTGGGCACCGACACCATCACCGATTCCTCGCTCGCTGGCCCGGTCGCCCGGGCCGAGCTGGCCGAGATCGGCGCGGCGCTGAAATCCGGGGGGGAGTTGCTCGTCTTTGCCGATGGTGTCGGCAAGGGTACGGACGGGCAGCAGTTCTGCGCCGATCTCACCTCCGCCACCGGAGCCATCGCCGGCATCTTCGGCGATTCCACCGATTCCACCGGCGGCGATGGCAACTGGACGCTGGACGCAGCCACCGGTGCCATCGAAATCCAGGCGGCACAGCCGGTGCTGGACGGCGGCAGGACCGAGGTGGTGTTCATCGACACCAACGTGGCCGATTACCAGGCCCTGGTGGCGGCGGTGAAGCCCGGAATCGAGATCGAATTATTCGGCGGCGGGCAGGATGGCCTGGCGCAGATCGCTGCGTGGGCGGCGACCCACTCCGGCTATGAGTCCATCTCGGTGCTGTCGCACGGGGCCGAGGCGGAGGCGCGCCTGGGATCCCGCCTGATCGATGAGGCTGCGCTGGCCGACGCGACGGTCAAGGCAGAGCTGGCGCAGCTTGGGGCTGCGCTGAAATCCGGCGGCACGTTGCAGATCTACGGTTGCGACGTCGCCGCTGGCGCCGATGGGCAACAATTCGTCAACGAACTCGCCGCCGACACCGGGGCTGTCGTCGCTGCGTCCACCGACGCCACCGGCGCGGCTGCGCTGGGCGGCGACTGGACGCTGGAAACAGCGACTGGGCAGCCCCCCACCCAGAGCCCGTTTGTCGCCGAACTGGTGGGGCGATACGATGGCTTGCTGGCGCTGGCAACAGACGGAACGTTGGTCAGTAATGGCGCTTCTATTTCGTTTCTCGGCACCAGCCAGTCCGGTAATACGATCAAAGTTTACGTAGAAGTGCTTGCCAACACTTCAGACTTTGGCACATACACGATGAAGGCCACCGGCAGCTGGGGAGCGACCGCCCAAACCAGCGTGACGGTCAACGGCGCAACACCTAATTCGAACTTCGCCGGGTACTCGTATATAAAAGATTTTAGCGGAAGCCCGCTGGTCTTAACCGGACCGGGTGTGACGGGCAGCAACTTCCAAGTGACCGTGCAGTTCACGGGCGGCCCCGGTAACGTCACTGGCATTATATCCAGCGTATCCTACACCCTGCCCCCCTTCATCGCCTCGGCGACCTACGCCCCGGCGACCGGCATCCTGAGCATTAGCGGGGCCTACTTTACCAATGGAGCCGGCGGCTATGTGCTCAGCGACCTGACCCTGAAAGGCGGCGCCAACCAGACCTACACGCTGGGCAGCGGCGACACGGTGATGGACGCCAATGGCACCATCGCCATCGGTGCGTCCCATCAGGCGACTCTCGCCGCCCTGTTCGACAAGGCGGGAACGGTCTCGGCCGAAGGCACCACCTACAACCTGGCGGCAACGGCGGGATGGGACACCAACGCCGTGGCACAGCCAATCAACACCGTCACAGAGGTTCTCCCCACTATCAGCGGCGCCAGCTACAACGCCGGCACTGGCGTTCTGACCGTCTCGGGGGCCAATTTCACCACCTCCGCCGGCAACTATGTCCTGGGCGACTTGACGGTGAAGGGCGGGTCGGGCGGCACCTACACCCTGGGCAACGGCGATACGCTGGGCACCCTTTCATCAAGCAGCGTCACCATCAACATCGCCACGGCCAACCAGGCCACCATCACCGCCCTGTTCGACAAGGGCGGGACCTCGTCGCTGGAGGGCATCACCTACAACCTGGCGGCCATTGCGGGCTGGGACACCGGCTATGCCTTGGCCCAGGCCACCAACACGGTCACCGCCACCGATAGCGTCAGTCCGACGCTGACCCACAGCGGCAGCAGCACCGTCACCACCGAGGCGACGGTGGGCTGGACGCCGGTCCAGATCGACAACGGCACAATCACCGTCACCAGCACCCCCAACAACTGGAATGGCGGCAAACTGGTGGTGACGGATGGCAGCGGGGCCGATTCCAGCCACGACACGCTGACCATAGGTACGGTGGGCGGGATCACCGCCAGCGGCAGCACGGCGGGATCGACGGTCAGCTACAACGGCAGCGTAATCGGCACCATCAAGAGCGGCAGCACCGGCGCCCCGGGCACCAGCCTGGAGATCGATTTCAACAGCGCCACCGCCACCAACACCGTGGTGGCGGCTTTGGCCAAGGCTATCCAGTTCGGCGAGACCGTCACCGGCACGCCCACCACCGGCAGCCGCACCGTGTCGTTCACCCTGACAACCCCTTACGGCGGCACGGCCTCGCTGTCGGACACGGTCACTGCGGGGAATTACCCGACCATCACCTCGGCCGCCTATAATGCCGCGACGGGAGCGCTGGCGGTGACGGGTGCCGGCATGACCACCACCGCGACCAACTTCAATCCCGCCCTGTTGCGGCTGACCGGCGATGACGGGGTCGGCTACAACCTGACCACCGCCAACACCGCCATCACCGGCATGAGCGCCGCTGGCTTCACCCTGACGCTGAGTGCCGCCGACAAGCTGGCCATCAACGGGTTGCTCGACAAGAACGGCACCTCGGCCTACAGCGGGACGCTCTACAATCTGACGGCCAGCGGCTCTTGGGACACCGGCAGTGCGCTGGCGGTGACCACGGCGGGGGTGACGGTCAGCGGCACCGCCGCACCGGCCATCACCTCGGCCACCTATAACGCCGCCACCCATGTGTTGGCCGTCACCGGCACCAATCTGGTCAATCTGGGCGCCACCACGGGCATCGACCCCACCAAGTTGAGCTTGAGCGGCGATAACGGCGTCACCTATGCCCTGACCACTGCCGCGACCGCGGTGTCGGGGCTCAGCGCCACCGGCTTTTCGGTAACGCTCAACGCCACCGATCAGGTGGCCATCGAGCCCTATCTCGACGCCACCGGCACCCATCCCGCCACCAACAGCGGCGCTAGCTATGGCCTGGCCGCCGCCACCGGCTGGGACACCGACGCCAGCGTTGCCGTCACCAATGCCGCCGTGACGGTGACCGCCACCAACCATGCCCCCAGCCTTGCCGCCACCGGCGGCGCCCAGACCTACACCGAGGGCGGGGCGGCGGCGGCATTGTTCTCGGGCGTCACCGCCAGCGTCGGCACGCTGGACCAGTACACCGGCCAGACCATCCAGGCGATCACCCTGACGGTGAGCGGTCTTGCCAACGGTGCGGGCGAAATCCTCAACGTCGATGGCACCGCGGTGGCGCTGACCAGCGGCAACAGCGTCACCACCACCAACGGCTATACGGTGGCGGTCACGGTGGCGTCGAGTACGGCCACGGTGACGCTGAGCAAGACCGGCAACATCGCCGTCACCTCGGCGCCTGCCCTGATCCAGGGCATTACCTACCAGAATACCAGCGTCGACCAGGTGTCCGCCTCGACCCGTACCGTCACGCTGACCGGCATCACCGATTCGGGCGGCACCGCCAATTCGGGAATCGCCAGCGCCACGCCGTCCGGCACCGCCGCCGTGGTCACCCTGCACGCCATCGACAATGCTCCGACGTTGACCGGCACCCCCGCCAACGCCACGGTGACCACGCCCGGGGCATTGACCGTACTATTTCCCGGGGCTACGGCCAGCCCGGTGGAAGCCGCGCAGAGCATCACCAGCGTCACCATCGCCATCACCGGCATTGCCGCCGGGGACACCGAGCAGGTGCTGTATAACGGCGCCAGTCCGCTGTCGTTGGTCTCCGGCGCGAGCGGCACTATAAACGGCATTGCCTATACCGTGGGCACGGTGAGCGGGGGGCCACCACCCTGACCCTGACCAAGACCGACACGGGCGCAAACTGGAGCACCTATCTCCAGGCCCTTGCCTACCGGGACAACAGCAGCGGCAGCGCCACCACCGCCGGGGCGCGAACCTTCGCCATCACCAGCATTTCGGACAACGGCAGCGCCACCTATGGCGGCAGCACAACCGCCACCTTCGCGGCCACCGCCTATCGTGCCGTGGTCACTCTGACCGCCAACGATACGCCCGCGCTGACTGTGCCCTCAGCCCAGACCATCACCAGCACCGCTGCCACCGCCATCGGCGGGCTCAGCGTTACGGACACTTCCGGCGGGGCCAGCCTGACGGCGACCGTCAGCGCCACCAACGGCAACTTGACGTTCACCGGCAGCGGTATCACCAACAACGGCACCCATTCGGTGACCGTCAGCGCTGCGAATACGACGGCGCTGAACACCATTCTCGGCACGCTGCGCTATACCGCCGGCACCGCGATCGGCAGCGACACCATCAACGTCACGGTCAACGACAACGGCACTACCCTGATCGGCGGGGCCAAGACCGGTTCGGCCGCCATCGCGGTCACCGTCGCCAATCCAGCGCCCACTGTTTCCGTGCCCTCGGCCCAATCCGACGCTTCGGTCGGCTGGATGGCCCTGTCCCCGGTCAGCGTCACCGAGGCTTTCAGCGGTTCAACGGTGACCGCCAGGGTCTCGGTCACCAACGGCATCATCGACGTCGGCCAGGGCGGCGGCGCCGCCGCCATCAGCGGCAACGACACCGCCAGCATCACCGTGTCGGGCAGCGTGGCGGCGGTCAATCTCGCGCTGGCGACGCTGAAATACCAGACCAGCCTTTCCGGCAATGGGGTGGATTCCGTCGTCTTCAGCGTGAAGGACGACAATTCCGGAGCGATCGGATCCGCCAGCCTAGCGGTCAACGTGGTCGGCAATGACACTCCGGTGGTGACCGTCGGTGGCGCCCAGACCTTCAGCGACACGGCGTCGCACGCGCTGAACGGCATTTCGGTGAGCGACCAGTTCGGGGCCACCAGCGCCACGGCAATCGTGTCGGCCGGCCACGGCACCCTGACGCTGACCGCGGCGAGCGGCGCCAGCATTACCAACAACAACACGGGAACGGTGACGGTCACGGGCGCCGAGGCGGCCATCAACAGCACCCTGGCCACCCTGCACTACACGGCGACCGCAACCGCCACCGGCACCGACACCGTCACGGTCAGTTACGACGACAACGGTACGTCGCTGGTGGGCGGACACAAATCGGCCAGCTCCAGCATAGGCATCACGCTCGTCGGCAACCAGGCGCCGGCCATCGCCACGCCGTCGCTGCAGACCTTCGGCGACACCCTCCAGCATGCCATCAGCGGAATCAGCCTCAGCGATGACGCCACCGGGACTTCGGTCAGGGCCGTTCTTGGCGCCGGGCAGGGAACCCTCCACGTCACCGCCAGCGGAGCCGCCGCCGTCGCCGGCAACGACAGCGGCGGCATTACCATCGATGGCACCCTTGCCGACATCGGCGCCACGCTGGCCAGCCTGAAATACACCACCACCGCGACGGCGACGACAGACGATTCCATCACCATTTCGGTCACCGACAACGGCACCACCCTGATCGGCGGCGCCAAGACCGGTACCGCCGCCATCGCGGTGCGATTGACCGGCAACGACACGCCGGCGGTCACCGTTCCCGCCGCCCTGACCATCGCCGACAATGCTCAGCACGCCATTTCCGGGGTGGCCGTTGCCGATACCGTCGGCGGCGCCAGCGTGACGGCGATCGTCAGCGCCGCCCACGGCACCCTGTCGTTCACCGGCGGCGGCGTTTCCAGCAACGGCACGGGCTCGGTGACCATTACGGCGGCCAGTACCAGCGCGCTCAACACCATTCTGGGCACGCTGCGCTACACCACCACCGCGACGGCAACGACCACCGACACCGTCACGGTTTCGGTCTCCGACAACGATTCCAGCGGCATCGGCGGCGCCAAGTCCAGCGCCAACAGCTTCACCATCAACGTTGTCGCCGACGCTCCTCCAGTGGTGACGGTGCCGCAGACGGTGGGAGCCATCGCCGACACCACCCCGCACGCGCTTTCCGGTATCAGCGTCAGCGACACCGCCAACAGCGCCGCTACCTTCACCGCCACGGTCTCGACGGCGAACGGCGGCAGCCTGGCCGCCACCGGCGCCAGCGTGACCGGCAACGGCACCGCCACGCTAGCCATCACCGACACCCTCGACAACGTCAACGCCGCTTTGGCGACGCTGGTCTACACCGCCAGCAGCGGCGTGGTCGACCCCAGCACGGGCACGGGCGACGTGGTGACGGTGCAGGTCGGCGACAATAACACCACCGCCGTCAACGGCGCGCAGAGCGCCAGCCGCACTATCGCCATCACCCTGCTGGCCAACGACACGCCGTCGCTTGCCCAATCCGCCCCGCTGACCATCAGCGATACCGCCGCCCATGCCGTTTCCGGTCTGCACGTCAGCGATTCCCTGGGAAGCGCCAGTCTGTACACCGCCACAATTGCCGATACGTCGGGAACGCTGTCGATGACGGCAGGCACCGGGTCTGCCACCATCGGCAGTAGCGGCACCAATAGTGTCAGTATCACCGCCTCCAGCATCGCCGATATCAACGCGGCGCTGGCCACGCTGACCTATCGGGCAACGGTGACCTCTTCGGGCGACGACGCCATCACGCTGTCCGTCAACGATCACGGCAGCGACGCCAGCCTGCTCGGCGGCAACCAGACCGGCACCGGCTCCGTCGTCAACGTGGTGTTGAGGGGCAACGTCGCACCCGAGATCACGGCACCGGGCGTGCGGACCGTCACCACCGCAGCGGCCAACGCCATCGCCGGCCTGTCGGTGGCCGATGCCAATACCGGCGGCACCGTCACCGCGACGCTGACCGCCAGCCACGGCACCATCGACGTCACCCGGGGCACCGGCACCGCGACCATCGGCGGCAACGACAGCGCCAGCGTCACCGTGTCCGGCAGCCTGGCGGACGTCAACGCCGCGCTGGTGACGCTGGGCTACACCACCCTGCTGACCACGACCGGTTCGGACGTCATCGCCGTGACCGTCGATGACGGCGGGAGCAACCTGATCGGCGGCGTCAAGACGGCGACGGCCAACATCGCCGTGAACGTCTTCGCCAACGACACGCCGGTGGTGACGGTCGCCGGACAGCAGACGTTTTCCGACACCGCCGCTCACCTCATCGCCGGAGTGGGCGTCAGCGACTCGGCCAACGCCGCCTCGGTCACGGCGACGCTAACCGCGCAGCACGGGACCCTGACCGTCACCGGTGCTGGTGTCACCGGCAACGGCACAGGATCGGTGACGGTCACGGGCGCGCTCGCCGATGTGAATACCATCCTCGGCACCCTCCAGTACGCCACCACCGCCACAGCCACCGGCAACGACACCATCACCGTGTCGGTGGACGACAATGGAACGGCCTTGATCGGCGGCGCCAAGACCGGGACCGGCACGATCGCCGTCACCCTGATCGGCAACGACACGCCGGTTCTGGGTCTGGCCGGGGCGCAATATTTCAGCGACACCGCAGCTCATGCCCTTTCGGGTGTCGGAATCGGCGACGTCCGTAGTGGCGGCACCGTCACCGCCAATGTCAGCGACACCTACGGCACGCTGCATGTCGACCCGGCGGCGGGGCTGACGTTGAGTGGCGACAACAGCACCCATGTAACCCTGTCGGGCAGCCTGTCGGCGGTCAGCACGGCGCTGGGAACGCTGACCTACGCGGCGACCAACAGCGGTGTGGAGACGATCGCCGTCACCATCGACGACGGCAATACCGGCGGCATCGGTGGCGCCAAGACCGCCAGCGGCAGCATCGCCGTGACCGTGTTCGGCAACGATATCCCGGTCGTCTCGGTGGGTGGCGCCCAGACCATCAACGATACCGCGGCGCACGCCATCGGCGGCGTCTCGGTCTCCGACGTCTATGGCGGCGCCAGCGCCACCGCCATCGTGTCAGCGACGGCCGGCGACCTTTCGGTAACCGCCGGCAACGCCTCGGTCAGCAACAACGGCACCGGCTCGGTCACCATCAGCGGCAGCGAAGCGGATATCAACTCGGCGCTCGCCACCCTGCGCTATGCCAGCACCGCCAGCGCGGGCGGAAGCGACACGATCACCGTCAGCTACGACGACAACGGCACGACCTTGCTGGGAGGGGCCAAGACCGGCTCCGCCACCATCGCGGTGACGCTGACCGCCAACGACACGCCGGTGGTGAGCGTGCCGACGGCCCAGGCGGTTCACGACAGGGCGCTGCATGCCATTTCCGGCGTGTCGGTCACCGATACCACCAGCGCGGCATCGGTGACCGCTACGGTTTCGGCGCCGCAGGGGACGCTCGACTTGAGCGCGGGCGTGGGATCGGCCGTCATCGCCAACAACGACAGCGGCACGGTGACCATCACCGGCAGCCTGGCCGACGTGAACGCCGCGCTGGCGACGATGAAATACGCTACCACGGCCAGCGCCACCGGAAACGACACCATAACCGTGTCGGTCAACGACAATGCCTCGACGCTGATCGGCGGCGCCAAGACCGGCAGTTCCGGTTTCGCTGTGGCGATCGGCAACGCCACGGCCCCGGTCGTCACTGTCTCCGCGCCTGTTTCCGACGCCAGCACCGACTGGGCCGCCGTCTCCGGCATCAGCGTCGCCGAGACCTTCGCGGTCACCGCCCCGACCCTGAACGCGACCATCACCGCCAGCAACGGTATCCTCGACCTGGGTGCGGGCGGGGGCGGCGCCACCATCGGGTCCAACGACAGCGGCCACGTCACCGTCAGCGGAAGCCAGGCCGCGATCAATGCCGCCCTCGCCACGCTGCGGTACAAGACCGGCCTGACCGCCAGCGGCGCCGACGGCATCGTCGTGACGGTCGCCGACAGCGGCACGTCGTTGTCAGGCTCCGCCACCCAGGACATCAACGTCATCGCCAACGACACTCCGGTGGTGACGGTGGCTGGTGCCCAGACGATCAACGATGCCCAGCCGCACGCCATCGCCGGTATTTCGGTGAGCGACCAGTTCGGCGCCGGCACGGTGACGGCCACCGTATCCGCCACCGCCGGCATCCTGTCGGTCACGGCCGGCGCCACCACGGTCACCGGCGGCAACAGCGGCACCGTGACCATCAGCGGCAGCCGGTCCGCGGTCAACACGGCGCTGGGCACCCTGCAATACGCCAGCACGGCTAACGCTACCGGCAGCGACACCATCACGGTAAACTACAGTGACAACGGCACGTCGCTGGTCGGCGGCGCCAAGACCGCAAGCGCCACCATCGGCGTCACCCTAGTCGGCAATCAGGCCCCGGCAATCGCCACGCCGGCGTCGCAGAGCTTCGGCGATACCCTCCAGCACGCCATCGCCGGCCTGTCGCTTTCGGATGCCGCCACCGGCGCGTCCGTCACCGCCACGGTATCCGATGCGCACGGCCTCTTGCACTTTACCGCCAGCGGCTCGGCCAGTGTCAGCGGCAACAACAGCGACAGCGTGATCATCACCGGTAGCCTGGCCGAGGTCAGCGGCACGCTGGGCAGCCTGGAATACGCGTCGAACGCCACCGGGACGACCTCGGATTCCATCACCGTCTCGGTCAACGACAACGGCACCGGCCTGATCGGCGGAGCCAAGACCGCCGTCGCGGCCATCGCGGTGACGCTGACCGGCAACGACACGCCCGTTGTGACCGTGCCCGTCCTGCAAACCATCACCGACACTAACCCGCACGCCATTTCCGGGGTAAGCGTCGCGGACGGCGGCAGCGGCAGCACGCTGACCGCCACGGTGACCGCCACCGCCGGCACGCTGAATTTCACCGGCGCGGGCGTGACCGGCAACGGGACCGGCAGCGTCACCATCTCGGCCGCCAGCGTGTCGGCGCTGAACACCATCCTGGGCACGCTGACCTATACGACGATCGCCACCGGCACGGCCAGCGACACCGTCACGGTCGCAATCGACGACGGAAACACCGACGCCATCGGCGCCGCCAAGACCGGCAGCAACAGCTTTGCCATTCAATTGACCGCCAATGCCGCGCCGGCCATCAGTGTTCCGGCCACCCAGAACGTAGCCGACCTCAATGCCCATGCTCTGACGGGGATAAGCGTCAGCGATTCTCGCACGGGCACCGTCACCGCCACGGTTTCCGCGGCGTCGGGGGGGATTCTCAACGGTACCGGCTTTACGGGTGGCGGCAGCGGCACCCTATCGATCACCGGCACCCTGACCGATGTCAACGCAGCCCTGGCGACGGTCACCTATACCGCCGCCGACGACGGCAGCGGCGGGGCCTCGGCGGACGTGGTCACGGTCGCGGTGGACGACGGCAACACCGCCGGAATCGGCGGCGCCAAGAATGCCAGCAGCACCATCGCCATCACCTTGGTCAACAACGACACGCCGTCGGTTGCCGCCTCCTCCCAATTGACGATCAGCGATACCGGCGCCCATGCGGTGTCTGGCCTGTCGGTTTCCGATGCGCTGGGCGGCACCAGCTACACCGCGACGGTTTCAGACACCGGCGGCAGCCTGGCGATGAGCGCCGGCACGGGCGCGGCGATCATCGGTGGCACCGCGACCAGCCGCACCATCACTGCCGCTTCGCTCGCCGACCTCAACGCGGCGCTGGCGACCTTGACCTACACCGCCAGCGCCTCGGGCGACGACACCATCACGGTGGCGGTCGACGACAACGGCAGCACCAACGCCCTGGTCGGCGGCGACAAGACGGGAACGGCCAGCATCGGCATTGTTCTCGTCGGCAACGATACCCCCTCCCTCGCCCTGCCGAGCCGCCAGACGGTAACCACCACTGCCGGCGTGGCCATTTCGGGCTTATCGGTTGCCGATTCCTACAGCGGCTCCGCCGTGACCGCCACCGTGTCCGCCAGCCACGGAACCCTGTCGTTCACCGGGGCGGGGGTGAGCGGCAACGGGACCGGCAGCGTCACCGTTACCGCTGCCGATTCGGCCGCGCTCAACGCCATCCTCGGCACGTTGACCTACGCCACGACGCTGACCAACGCGGGCGGCGACACCATCAGCGTCAGCGTCGATGACGGCAACACCTCCGGCATCGGCGGGGCCATGTCGGCGACGGGGGGCATCGAAGTCAGCGTCATCGGCAATGTCGCCCCAGTGGTCGCGGTGGCCGGCGAACAAAGCGTCTCCGATACCAATTCCCATGCCATCACGGGGGTAGGCGTGACCGATGCGGCCAGCGCGGCTTCGGTCACCGCGACGCTGACCGCGCAGCACGGCAACCTGACCGTCACCGGAGCTGGTGTCACCGGCAACGGCACAGGATCTGTGACCATCACCGGCGCGCTCGCCGATGTGAATACCGTCCTCGGCACCCTGAACTACGCCACCACGGCGACCGCTACCGGCAACGACCTTATCACCGTGTCGGTGGACGACAACGCCGGCACCCTGGTGGGTGGCGCCAAGATTGGTAGTGCCACGATCGCCGTCACCCTGATCGGCAACGATGCGCCGCAGCCGACAATGGCCGGGGCGCAGTTCTTCTCCGACATCAATCTGCATGCCATAGCCGGCGTTGGCGTCGCCGACTCCCATAGCGGCGCCAACGTTACCGCCATTGTTGGCGACACCAGCGGAACGCTGCATTTCACGCCCGCCGGTGGCCTGACCATCGGCGCCAACGACACCACCAACGTCACCCTGTCGGGCAGCCTGTCGGCGGTGAACACCGCGCTCGGCACCCTGGCGTATACGGCGGCGACCGGCGGCAGGGACGATATCACGGTCACCATCGCCGACGGCAACGCAGCCGGAATCGGTGGGGCGAAGAGCGCGACCGGCACCATCGCCGTCACCGTCTTCGGCAACGATATTCCGGTGATCACTGTCCCCGGCGGCCAGACTATCAACGACACGCTTCAGCACGCCATCACCGGCGTTTCGGCGCTCGACATCTACGGCGCTGCGTCGGTGACGGCGACCGTATCGGCCCAGCACGGCATTCTCGACCTGAACCGGGGGAGCGGAGCGGCGACGATCGCCAACAACGACACGGCCACGGTGACCATCACCGGGGCGCTCGCCGACGTGAATACCGCATTGGCGACGATGAAATACGCCGGCACGCGCTCCACGCCGGGTAATGACACCATCACCGTTTCGTTCAACGACAACGGCACCACGCTGGTGGGCGGCGCCAAGACGGGTGTCGCCACCATCGACATCGTCGCCACCCCGACCATCGTCGCGCCATTGGAAGTGCATTCGCAGCCACCTCCGCCACCGGCGCCTGCAGCCGTCGAGGCACCCCGACCGCCGCCGCCCGCTCCAACGGCGGAAGCGCCGGTTCTGGTCACGGCCATTCGGGCCGTGGCAGCGGATACCACCGCATTCACCCAAGGCGCTCAAGGCGGAGGAGGCGATGCCATCGCCGCCAAGGCGGCATCCCTGAACACCATCGGCAGCGGCTTCCAGGTTGCCTTGGCGACGCCTTCGGTGAATGCCGTGCGTGATGGATCGCTGTTTGTGCAGAAGGGCATCCCGTCCATCGTCGCCGACAGTTCCATCATCACCTTCACCGTTCCGTCCGACGCCTTCGGCCATACCAGTTCCGAGGCCGGCGTCCAGCTGGTGGCAAAGTTGACCGATGGGCAGCCGCTGCCGCCTTGGCTGTCGTTCGACACGACGCGGGGCACTTTCGTCGGCGAGGTTCCGCCCGACTTCAAGGGAGCGCTGTCGGTGATCGTGGTGGCGCGTGACAGTGCCGGCCACGAAGTGTCGACCACCTTCCGCATTCAACTTGGCGGTGCCGTCAAGGAAGGCGAGCCCGCCAAGCTTCCCGCCAACGGGCAAACCGGCGAGAGGGCGCCAGCTGCCCCCGCCCGACACGGCGAGGCCATTCCCAACGGCAAGCCCATCCGGCTCGGCAAGCCCTCGTTCAGCCAACAACTGAAGATGGCTTCCCGCAATGCCGCTCGTCGCATCGCCTGAGGCTGTCTGGATCGGTGGGCTCGCGTCGCCTCCGCGGTCGACAGGCGGTCCTGCCGCAAGTTACAAGGCGTGCTTGGGTGACGACGATGAGTCGCAAATCGCCCGCTGTTGGGCTCGCTTTGGGAAGATTTGCAATGGCCAACAAAGGTTTATTCGTCCGCGCGCTCTTGTTGCTGGCGCTGTTCGTTCCAGCCACTGCGGCACGGGCGAACGAGCGCGTGATCATTCAGTTGCGGTGGATGCATCAATTTCAATTCGCCGGCTATTACGCAGCCCTTCACAAAGGATTCTATAAAGACGCCGGTCTAGACGTCGTCATAAAGGAAGGCGGTTCCACCATCAGCGCGGAGGACGACGTGCTGGACGGCAAGGCCGATTTCGGCATCGACGTTTCGGGGCTGGTGGTCGATTATCTGGCCGGGCGTCCGGTGCTTCTGCTGGCGTCGGTGTTCCAGCATTCGCCCAGCGTGCTGACGGTGCGCGGCAAGAACAGGAATCTGAGCGATCTGGTCGGCGCCGGGGCGGTGCAGGTTATGGGTGGCGTTCAGAACGTCAACCTGAAGGCGATGTTCCTCGCCGAGGGCATTCCGCTGTCGAAGATCCAGTTCGTCAACACCCCTGCCGACGTCGAAGATCTGGCGATGGGTCGTGTCGCCGGGCTCACCGACTACCTGTCGAACTACTCCTATCTGCTGGACCAACGCGGCGTGCCGTTCACCATTTTCACGCCACAAAGTTACGGCATGGATTTCTACGGCGATGTCCTGTTTACCCGCCGCGATCTGGCGCGGACCAAACCCGAGATGGTGGCTGCGTTCCGCGAGGCGTCGCTGAAAGGCTGGGACTACGCGCTGACCCATCCCGACGAAATCATCGATTTCATCCTCGATCACTACAACACCCAGAACAAGACCCGCGAACATCTGCAATTCGAGGCGAAGGTACTCGCCAGGATGATCGACGCCGACGTCATCCAGTTGGGCCACACCAACCCGGGGCGCTGGCGCTTCATCGCCGAAACCTTCGCCCGCTTCGGCCTGACGACCAGCAATACCCGGCCGCTCGACGACTTCTTCTACGACCCCGCGCGCAAACCCGATTACGCCTGGCTTTATCCCTACTTCGCGGCGGCGATCCTCTTGACCGTGGTCGCCGCCGCCATCGCCGCCCACATCCTGCGCATCAACCGCCGTCTCAGCCTCAGCCTCTGCCAATTGCGGGAGGCGACCGCCGATGCCGTGCGGCAACGCGACCGGGCCGACGATGCCTTGCGGCGCGAACGCGCGGCGCTCGCCCGCTACAAGCAATTCGCCTCGCTGGTGTCGCACGAGTTCCGCAATCCCCTGGCGGTGATCAAGAGCAAGTCCCAGTTGATGGAACTGATCAAAGCCCAGGGGGCGACGCTCGACGAGGAGCCGTGGGACGCCATCAATCGTGCGGTCGGCCGCCTGCAAACCCTGTTCGACCAATGGCTGGCGAGCGAGACGCTGGCGGAGGGTGAATTCCCGTTCCTGGCCGAGCGCGTCGAATTGGCGCCCTTCCTGGAGGGACTGCTGACCCTGGCGCCCCAATCTTCGCTTCACCGCTTCGAATTGCAGCCGGTCCCGGCCGGCCTGGCGGTCGAGGCCGACCCGGCTCTGGTCCGGGTGGCCCTGTTCAACCTGCTGGACAATGCCGTCAAATATTCCCCCCGGGGCGGCTCCATCACGGTGCGCGCCGCCCTCGCGGGCGGGCGGGCTGCCATCCAGGTGATCGACTGCGGATTGGGCATCGCCCCCCAGGATCAGCCACGGGTTTTCGAGCGCCATTTCCGTGTCTGCCGCGACAACGGCCCGCCCGGAATGGGCCTCGGCCTGTTCATGGTGCGCGAGATCGCGGCGCTGCACGGCGGTACGGTGGAGCTTGAGAGCACTCTGGGCCAAGGCACCGTCGTCTCGCTCCGCCTGCCGCTTGCCGATGCTTAGCAGGGAGTTCTCAGTGATGGGGGAATGGACGCGGGGCGTCGCGCTTGTCGTCGTGGCGATCACGTTCGCCGCAGGCGCCTGGGCTGCCGAATCGGTCGGCTTCAAGGACTGCGACAAATGCCCCGAGATGGTCGTGGTGCCATCCGGCAGTTTCAGGCTGGGTTCGCCCGAGACCGAACCCAGCCGCGCCGCCGACGAGGGGCCGCAGGTGGAGGTGGTCGTTTCCGCCTTCGCCATCGGCCGGTACGAGGTGACTTTTGACGAATGGGATTCCTGCGTCGCGGACGGCGGATGCGGGGGCTATTCGCCCGACGATTACGGCTGGGGGCGCGGCCGGCGTCCGGTGATCTTCGTCGACGAGGACGATGTGGCTGCCTATCTGGCGTGGTTGTCGAAAAAGACCGGGCGCCTTTATCGCCTGCCCTCCGAGGCGGAATGGGAATACGCGGCCCGCGGCGGTTCCTCGACAATCTATCCCTGGGGAGACGCATTCGACCCCGCGCGCGTCTCCAATGGCCACCGAACCGCGCCGGTGGGCGCTTTTCCGCCCAACGGGTTCGGACTCTACGACATGATCGGCAATGTCTGGGAACGCGTCGGCGCCTGCTGGTCGCTGCAACCGGCCACAGGGGGCTTTTCGCCGCCGTGCCGGCAGTACGGCAGTCGCGGCGGCGGCATCGGCACCGGCGCGAGCGGCCTCAGGGTCGCCAACCGCAATCGCCAAAGCGCGCACCAGCGTGCCGCCATCCTGGGGTTCCGGGTGGCGCGTGATCCGGATCGGCCTTGATGGGACGGCTCATCCGATTCCGCCTGGGCCTGCGTCCCAAGATCGCCCTGTGGACCGCCGCGGTGCTGATATTGGCGATCGTCGCCCTGGTCGAGACCGCTCACGTCATCAGCGATCGCTGGACCGATCGGCTGGGAACCGACTTGGCCCGGCAATTGGCGCTGCGTTACGCCGACCATTTCAACGCTACGCTGGCGCATGAGATCGCGGTGGCCCGGATGATGGAAGGCTCGCCTATCGTCCGCGCCTGGCTCGCCGATGGCGACCGCGATCCCGATCTCCGTCAGGCGGCCTTGTCCGAACTGGACCGTATGGGTGCGGAGAGCCGGGGACGGCAGCCGGTGGCGACCCTGCTTCGGCCCGGCGACCGTTATCGCCGCTACACCAATCTGCACGAAGAAGGCATCGACACCGTTGTCAACATCGCCGAGCTGCCCAGAAACGAGATCAGCGCCTGGTTCTGGGAAGTGCGGGAGGCGTTCGAACGGGCACAGGACCGTCGGGACCACGTCAGTGTCCACGAGGAGATGCCGCGCAACGTCATGAAAGTATGGATCAACGTGCCGTACCGCTCGGGCGCGTCGGTCCCCGCTCTGATCTCCATCGCTGACGTTTTCTCGGCCATCGACTTGCAGGCGGCCGACGCCCCCTTCGGGCATCGGGCGATGCTCGTGGACGGCACCGGCCATGTGCGCCTGCATCCCGAGGCCGGAATGATCGACCGTTCGGCGGGCGAGCTCTATGGACTCGATCCGGGGGGCCTTGCGGCGTTGCTGGAGGCCCTCCCCGGATCCGGCAGGGCGGTTGCGTCGGTGGTCGGGGGGAGGCGATGGTTCCTTGGCGTCGCACCAGTGGACAACACCAACCTGGCCTTGCTGGTTGCCCTGCCCGACGACGGAAGCGTCCGGTCGCAGATGTTCCTGCCAATGGCGGGGGCGGTGGTAGGCAGCGTCTTCGTGCTGTGGACGATCATCCATTTCGGTCTGGGCAAGATGCTGCTCGATCCGCTCAGCTTGATGCGGAAGGCGGCGGATCGGCGGGCACTCGGCGAATTGGCGGTTCGCGTTCCGGAGGGGCGGAGCGACGAACTGGGCCAGCTTGCAGCGGCCTTCAACGTCATGGCGGAAAAACTGGATCAGCATACGCACGACCTCGAAAGCCTGGTCGCCGAACGCACCGCGGATGCCTTGCGGGAACGCGACCGGGCCGATGACGCCCTGAGGCGCGAACGTGCGGCACTGGCCCGCTACAAACAGTTCGCGTCCCTGGTGTCGCACGAGTTTCGCAATCCCTTGGCTGTCATCAAGAGCAAATCCCAGTTGATGGAACTGATCGCGGCCCAGGGCGGCCCCCCCGAGGAGCGGCCGTGGGACGCCATCAATCGTTCGGTCGGCCGCCTGCAAACCCTGTTCGAGCAATGGCTGACGAGCGAGACGCTGGCGGAGGGCGAATTTCCGTTTCTGGCCGAGCGCATGGAATTGGCGCCTTTCTTGGACGACGTGCTGGCCCTGGTTCCGAAATCGCCCCTTCATCGTTTCGAGTTGGTCCCGGTTTCCGACGGCTTGACGGTCGAAGCCGACCCGGCCTTGATCCGGGTGGCCTTGATCAACTTGTTGGACAACGCCGTCAAATATTCCCCCGAAGGCGGGACCATCACCCTGCGCGCGGCTTCCTCCGGCGAACGGGTGTCCATCCAGGTGATCGACCATGGCCTGGGCATCGCCCCCGAGGATCAGGCTCGGGTCTTCGAACGTCATGTCCGTATCCGCAGCGACAGCGGCCCGCCCGGAATGGGCCTCGGCCTTTTCATGGTGCGCGAAATCGCCCGTCTGCATGGGGGCGAAGTTACATTGGAAAGCGTCTCCGGCGGGGGCAGCACGTTCACGCTGTCCCTGCCGCGATCCTCCGGCGATGCGTGAGGAATGTCGGAATTCGTCGGTGGCACCGGGCAATCGCTTTTGCGAAACTCGGTCTCAGGGGAGAGGCATGACGACCACATCCAACAGTAAACCGCGCGTCATCGTCGTCGAGGATGAACCGGACCTCAATGCCACGATGGTCTCGTTCCTGAACCTGTCGGGATTCGTCGCCGATGGCGTCCGAAGCGCTGCCGAATTCAGCGCTTGGCAGCGGACCCACGATTGCGAACTGGTGGTGCTGGACCTCGGCCTGCCGGATTGCCAGGGTCTGTCGATCGCCGAGTCGTTGCAGGCGCGCGGGAGGTACGGGATCGTCATCGTCACCGCGCGCACTCAATTGGACGACCGGCTGCGCGGATATGCGACAGGCGCCGACCACTACATGGTCAAGCCCATCGACATGCGCGAACTGGTGGCGGTGCTGACCGCCGTTCACGCCCGCCTTCCACCGCGGCAGGGGGAGTGGACGCTGGATCCGCGGGGCTGGCAACTGAGTGCCCCGAACGGCCATCCAGTGCGTCTCACCCAATCGGAACTGGCGATCCTCAAGGCTCTTGCCGAACGGCCGGGACAGGCCCTGAGCCGCACGGCCATGGCCGAAGTGCTGGGGTTCCAGGGTGCCATCTACGATCCTCGGCGCTTGGAAATCATGGTCCGCCGTTTGCGCAAGAAGATCGCGGATGCCACCGGCGTCGAAGCTCCGATCGAGACGGCGCACGGAATCGGCTATGCATTTGCCGCCGACGTGAAGACGCTTTGACGGTCGATTGTCGGAAATTGTCGGAATAAGTCGGATTTCGTTCGTAGCGGGAGCCGTTGCTTATTGTCTATTCCTCTCAGAACGAGGGGGGAAACATGACCGCGATCGTCAGCCAGGGAGATTCCGCCGCGCCCTACGCCTTCGAGGCTTCGCCCGGATTCGGCGAATGGCTGCTCGCCCAGGGCGTCAGCCTGGCGCTCACCACCTATCAGATCGGCAAGCTGTTCCTAGTGGGGTGCTTCGACGACGGCCGCGTCCTGGTCACCGAGCGGACGTTTCCCCGCTGCCTGGGCGTCGCCGCCTCGGGCGCGACGCTGGTGCTGGCCGGCCTCAACGACATCTTGCGCTTCGAGAACGTGGTGCCGCCCGGCAACATGCTGGAGGACCACGACGCGGTCTATGTGCCGCAGGTGTCCTGGTATACCGGCGACGTCTTCGCCCACGACGTCGGCATCACCGCAGCCAAGCGGCCGATTTTCGTCAACACTCTGTTCTCGTGCCTGGCGACGGTGGACGAGGCTGCCAGCTTCAGCGCGGTGTGGAAGCCCCCCTTCATCTCGGCGCTGACGCCGCACGACCGCTGCCATCTGAACGGGGTGGCGATGGAGGACGGCCGCCCGTTCTACGTCACCGCCGCCGGCACCGGCGACGAGCCGGGCCAGTGGCGGGAGAACCGGGTCGGCGGCGGCTGCCTGATCGATGTCGCAAGTAGCGAGATCGCCGTTTCCGGTCTGACCATGCCCCATTCGCCACGCATCCACGACGACAAGGTCTGGCTGGTCAATGCCGGGACCGGCGAGTTGGGCCACGTCGATCTTGCCGCCGGGCGCTTCGAGCCGGTGGCCTTCTGTCCCGGCTTTCTACGCGGGCTGAGCTTCGTCGGCGGCCATGCGCTGGTGGGGCTGTCGCTGCCGCGCCAGAACCGTACCTTCTCCGGCCTGCCGCTGGACGACCGCCTGAAGGCCGAGGGCCGCGAGCCGGAATGCACCATGCAAGTGATCGACCTTCAATCGGGGCGGGTCGTCCACTGGCTGCGTATCGGCGGCCTGGTGCGGGAGTTCTACGACATCGCCTGCCTTCCGGGCGTGCGCCGGCCGATGCTGGTCGGCTTCGCCCAGGGACAGATCAACCGCATGATAACCCGCGGGCGCGACACGCCGCTCGACCGTCTGAGTGCGCACCAATGACCGTGGGGAAGAAGCGACGCGATCTCGGCCTGCTGGCGCTCGAACCGCGCTGGATGTTCGACGGCGCCGCCGCAGTTGCCGCTGACCACGCGCACGTCGTCCCGCCGGCCGTCGAAGTCCGTGCCGTCGACCCGGCCCAGAACCAGGGGCGCCGGGACGTGGCCTTCGTCGACACCTCGGTGGCCAATTACCAGGCGCTGGAAGCAGCCATCCGTCCAGGGGTGGAGGTGGTGGAGTTCGGCGGCCAGCAGGATGGGCTGGCGCAGATCGCCCAGTGGGCGGAAACGCATTCCGGCTACGATTCGATCGCCGTGGTGTCGCACGGCACCGAGGCCAACCTCAAGCTGGGATCGACGCTGCTTGACGTGGGCGCGATGTTCAACGCCACGGTGGAGACGGAACTGGCCGAGGTGGGCCAGGCGCTGAAGCCCGGCGGCGACATTCTGCTCTATGCCTGCGACACCGCCAAGGGCGCCGACGGCCAGGCCTTCATCGACCTGATGGGGGCGCGCACCGGCGCCGTGGTGGCGGCGTCGACCGACAGTACGGGTTCGGCCGACACGGGCGGCAATTGGACGCTGGAAGCCAGCACGGGGACGATCGACGCCCCCGGCCCGTTCGCCGCCACGCCTGATTTCCAGGGGGAATTGGGGGTGGTGCTGTTCGGTGCCTACGACGTCACCCACGGTTTCGAGCTGTGGATGAGCGACGGCACCAGCGCCGGCACCACGATGGTGAAGGATATCAATCCGGGCTCGGCCAGTTCCTTTCCAAGCAACTTCGTGGCGCTCGGCAACAAGGTGCTGTTCAGCGCCTACGACACCACGCACGGTTATGAGCTGTGGGTGACAGACGGCACCGCCGCCGGAACGACCATGGTGAAGGATATCGATCCCGGATCGGGCAGTTCCTATCCAAAACAACTGACCAAGGTCGGCAACCAGGTTCTATTTGCGGCCTACGACGGCTCGCAGACCGAGCTGTGGGTGACCGACGGCACGGCGGCCGGCACGTCCGTACTGGCCGCCGTCAACCCCACGAAGATCACGCCCTTCGGCAGCAAGGCGGTGTTTGCGGCCAATGACGGCACGGATGGCAGTGAACTGTGGATCACCGACGGCACTGTCGCCGGAACCACCATGGTCAAGGATATCAATCCCGGAGCGGCAGGTTCGAACCCGGCGAATTTCTGCGTCCTCGGCAACCAGGTGCTGTTCAGCGCCAACGACGGCAGCAACGGCGTCGAGCCGTGGGTGACCGACGGCACCGCCGCCGGTACCGGCATGCTGATGGATATCTATCCCGGGGCAGGCGACTCTGGCCCGCAGGGGTTCACCGCGGTGGGAAACAAGGCGTTTTTCAGTGCCATTGATGGCAACCACAACGGGGAGCTGTGGGTGACCGACGGAACCACCGCCGGAACCAGCCTGGTGAAGGTCACCTATTCCGGCACGTATTACACCTACAGACCGAACCAACTGACGGCGGTCGGCAATACCCTGTTCTTCACCGCCAATGACGGGACGAGCAGAACCGAGGTGTGGACCAGCGACGGGACCACCGCCGGAACCACCATCGTGACCCAGACCGGCGGCACGAACGCACCCAGCAACTTCATCGCGCTCGGCAACAAGCTCATCTTTAACGGCGACAACGGCAACGGCGCCAACGGAACCCAGCCGTGGGTCAGCGACGGCACCGCTGGCGGCACCTACATGCTGACCGCAATTGGTTCCGAACTTGGCGGTTCCAATCCCCATGAGTTTGCGGTCTTAGGCCCAAAAGTCATGTTTGTCGCCACCTCGGACAGCACCCATATGCAGTTGTGGATCACCGATGGCACTTCGGCCGGCACGCAAATGGTCGAAAACTCCGTCGTGGCGACCAACAGTGGCTGCTTCAATTATATGACCTACGTCACCGCCGCCCTCAACACAAGCGGTGGCGGCGGCGGCCCGGTCGTTTCCGGCGGCAGCGCAAGCCAGGCCGTTACCGAGAGTACAACCACGGCGACGCCGCTGTCCGGCGTCACCATCACCGACGGCACCAGCGAAGGCGTCTCCGTGGTGGTCACCTTCGATGCGGGGGCGGGCGGTTTTTCCAACACAACCGGCTGGTCCGCGGGTGGATCAGGGGCGAGCAGCACCCTGACCGAGGATTTCGCCTCGGCCGCGGCGGCGCAGAGTGGGGTGGACGGCTTGGTCTACCATCCGGTGGCCCATGCCGGTGCGCCGGGGACCAGCAGTGCCGCCAGCACCATCACGGTGGCCGCCACCGGCGATACCACGTCGACGACATCGACCGACACCACAAATTCGGTGGTGGTCAATTACGTCGACACCACGCCGACCAAGACGACGGGCGGCGGCGGAACGGTCACCTCGGCCAGCGGCGCCGCGGTGACCATCGATGCCGGCCTGGCCTTCAACGATCCGGATTACAACGCCACCCTGTCCTCGGCCACCGGCAACTGGAATGGCGGCAGCCTGACGGCCACGGTCTCGGCCAACCGCGACACCACCCACGACGTGCTGGCCATCCACAACAGTGCGGGCGGCATCACCACAACCGGCGGAACCACGGCGGCCGGCAATACCGTCTATTACAATGGTACCGCCATTGGCACCGTTGCGGGCGGCGCCGATGGTACCGCCAACAAGGCGCTGACCGTCACCCTCAACACTGCGGCCACCAGCGCCGAGGTCAGCGCGCTGGCCAAGGCCGTCCAATTCTCATCATCCGGTACGACCAGCACCACATCGCGCACCGTTACCTTCACCGCTACCGACGGTTCGGCGGCCAGCCCCCGTGGTCGCGCCACCGCCGGCCGAGCCGCCGGCTCCTCCCGTCACCATCGTCGCACCGCCGGCAGCGCCGCCGGAACCGGCACCCCCTCCGGCGCCTGCGCCAACACCGGCCGCATCGTCGCAGCCGGCCGCGCCACAGGCACCGGCGGCCTCATCGGCCCCGAATTCAGCCAGCGCCGCATCGGCGCCGTCGGCGCCGGCCGCTCCGGGGGCAACCGCCGTCGTCCCAGCAGCGCAGGCGCCGGCCGTGATCGCGCTGGCCACCACCGGCCAATTGACCGCCGCTCCGGGCGACAACGCCTTCCGGGTCCCGGTAATCTCGGACGCGCAGCGGGCGGCGATGGGCGGTGATGCGCTGATCGCGGTGCGGCCGGTCATGCAGGTGCAGGATGCCGCCGCCGGCATCACTTTCGCTCTGCCGCCCGACACCTTCGCCCATACCCGCGCCGATGCGGTGGTACAGCTCAGCGCCGCCCAGGTCGATGGCCAGCCGCTGCCGGCCTGGCTGGTCTTCGACCCCCGCACGGGATCGTTCTCGGGCCAGCCGCCGGCCGGGATGGAAGGGACGGTGTCGCTGCGTGTCGTCGCCCGCGACCAGGACGGCCGCGAGGCCGTCGCCACCGTGCAGGTCAAGGTCGGCGAGGCAGCCGTCATGCCAGCCCCCGAGCAGGGACAACGCAGCGGCAATGCGGGCCATGCGCGGGACAAAGTGGCCCGGCTGGAGCACCACCGCGACCACGCACCGGGCAAGCCGGCTTTCACCAAACAACTGAAGATGGCCGCCCGCAATGCCGCCATCCGCCTCGCCTGATGGGGACGCTGTCATGACCATTCCCAGCCGCCGCGTTGTCCGCCTGCTGGCCGCCGTGTCTACCGCCGCCCTGCTATCGGCTTGTGCGGTGACACCCAAGCCTTTCACCCAAGAGGAGTTCGCCGAGCGCGCCAAGGGCGACCGCGCCGCCATGTTCGATGGTCAGGAGGCGCTGTCCAAGCCACTGACCCTGCCGGACGCGGTGGCCCGGGTGCTGAAGTACAATCTCGACAAGCGGTCGAAAATGATGGAGGAGACGCTGGCGCTGGGGCAGCTCGATCTCGACCGCTACGACCTGCTGCCCAAACTGACCGCCGATGCCGGCTATACCGAGCGATCCGAGCCGGCGGCCACCCGCTCGCGCGACCTCTACACCCAGACTACCTCGACCTCCAATCCGACCTATTCGGCCGACCGCTTCTCGCTGACCTCCGATCTCGGCCTGACCTGGAACATCCTGGATTTCGGCGTCAGCTACTTCACCGCCCACCAGAACGCCGACCGCGCCCTGATCGCGTCCGAACGTCGGCGCAAGACCGTGGCCAATCTGGTCCAAGAGGTGCGCTTCACCTTCTGGCGGGCGGCGGCGGCCCAGGTGCTGAAGGGTAAGGTGAGCGAGATCATCACTACCGCCGAACATGCCCTGAAGGATTCCGAGCGGGTCGAGGCCGAGAAGCTGAAGAACCCGACCGAGAGCTTGCGCATCCAGAAGACTCTGCTGGAAAGCATCCGCCAGTTGGAGGCTATCGACCAGGAATTGACGACGGCCAAGGCCGAACTGGCGGCACTGATCAACGTGCCGCCGGGCAGCGATTTCCGGCTTGATGTGCCGGAGACCGGCGGCATGACCATCCCCGAATGGGCCATGTCCATCGAGGTGATGGAAGAGGCTGCGCTGATCAACAATCCCGATCTGCGCGAGCAGGACTACCAGACCCGCATCACCATCGACGACACCCACAAGGAAATCCTCAAACTGCTGCCCGGTGTCACCCTCAGCTTCTCGGAGCAAGGCGACCAGAACTCGTTCGCGGTCTCACACCACTGGACCGAGGTGGGGGCCAAGGTCACCTGGAACCTGATCAATCTGCTGTCGGCGCCGGACCGCCTCGCCCATGCCGACACTGCCGAAAAGGTGGCCGATGCCAAGCGCATCGCGCTGCGCATGGCGGTGCTGGCCCAGGTCCATGTGGTCTCGACCCAGTTCCACAGCGCCGCCAAACAGTTCGAGCGGGCCGACAAACTGTGGAGCATCGAGCGCCGTCTCGCCGAAGCATCAGGCAACCAGAGCCGAGGCGGCACCCAGAATGAGATCGAGCGGGTCAGCACCGAAACCTCGGCCATCGCCGCCGAACTGCGCCGGTTCCAGACCTATGCCCAGATGCAGTCGGCCTACGGCAAGCTGCAATCGACCATCGGCGCCGATCCGGTGCCCGACCGCATTGCGTCACACTCGCTGGACGGCATCTCGGGAGCCATCGTGCTGGCGATGCCGCCACAGGCGAAGCCGGTTGCCGCATCCGCCGCCGCCCAGCCTCAACCGGCGCGCCAGGACGGCTTGCGTGAGGCGGTGGCGTGGGTCGGCACCTTCGTCACCAACGGGCTGACGCACCCGGCGCAGGTGGCGGGAGAATGATCCGGTCGCTGGTCGCCGGCCTTTCTCTCGCCTGCCTCGCCCTGCCGGCGGCGGCGCAGAACGCGGGCGATCCAGCGGTTCCGGTGCAGTTGGTGGCGGTGCAATACACCACCCTGTCGGCGGAACTGCCGAGCAAGATCGACCGCATCGCGGTGAAGGAAGGTGACCGCTTCAAGGAAGGCCAGCAACTGGTGGCCTTCGATTGCGTCATCCAGCGGGCGCAGGTGGAAGAGGCTCAGGCCATCCTCGGGGCGGCGGAGAAGTCGAAGGCGGTGCATAAGCGCCTGCTGGAACTCAACTCGGCCGGCACGCTGGAGACCGACAAGGCGGCTGCCGACGCCGCCGTGGCTCAGGCCAAGCTCAATTCGGCCCGCGCGGTGGCGACCAAATGCGGCATCACCGCCCCGTTCTCGGGCCGGGTGGTGGAGCAGAAGGCCCGCGCCCACCAGTACATCCAGGCGGGCCAGCCGATCCTCGACATCCTCGACGATTCGTCGCTGGACGCCGAGTTCATCGTGCCCTCGGGCTGGGTGCGGGCGATCAAGCAGGGCACGGTGATCCAGGTGGCGGTGGACGAAACGCGAAAAGTCTATCCGGCCAAGATCACCCGCGTCGGCGCCAAGGTCGATGCCGTCAGCCACTCGGTCAAGGTGGTGGCCGAGATCAAGGGCGACTATCCCGAACTGATCGCCGGCATGACCGGCCGGGTGCAGATGCCCAGTCCATGACCGACAACCCGCTGGTCGCGCTGCTGGGACTGGAGGAGCACGCCCGGAAGGCCGTCAATTCCACCGAACTGGCCTTTGTCATGGTCAACGACAGCCGGGCGCTGGCGGTCTATCGCCAGGCGGCGCTGCACATCGACGGCGCCGGCCTGACCGCCGTGTCGGGCGTCGCCGGCATCGAGGCGGGCGCCCCCTTCACCCTGTGGCTGGAGCGAGTCTTCCCCCGTCTGGAGACGGACACGGTGCGCCAAGCCGGCCCCGACGCGCTGGCTGGAGCCGATGCCGAGGAGTGGTCGGAATGGCTGCCGCCCCATGCCCTGTGGATTCCCCTGAAAGGTCGGAACGGCACGCGGTTTGGCACGTTGATGCTGGCCCGCGACGAGGAATGGAGCGAGCAGGAGATCGCCCTGCTGTCCCGCGCCGCCGATTTCTATGTCTACGCTTGGGAAGGTCTGCACCGGCCGTCGCCGCTGACCGAATGGCGCCGCCGCCTGACCGCCATCCCAAAATGGCGCCTCAAGCTGGCCGGGGGGATCGTGCTGGCTTTGCTGTTCCCGGTGCACCTGTCGGTGCTGGCCCCGGCCGAGGTGGTCGCCCACGATCCGGCTGTGATCCGCTCGCCGCTGGACGGAGTGGTGGAACGGGTGCTAGTGCGGCCCAACCAGCCGGTGGCCGAGGGCGACGTTCTGTTCGAGCTGGATCGCACCACCCTCACCGGCAAGCTGGAGGTGGCGAAGAAGGCGCTGTCCACCGCTCAAGCGGAACTCGATCAGGCGACTCAGCAGGCGTTCTTCGACCCCAAGGCCAAGGGGACTTTGGCCATCATCCGCGCCCGCATCGACGAGCGCTCGGCCGAGGCTGCGCAATTGGACGACCTGATGGCCCGCGCTCAGGTCAAGGCGCCGCGCGCCGGCGTCGCCGTGCTCGACGATCCGGCGGAATGGCAGGGCCGCCCGGTCAATGTCGGCGAGAAGGTGCTGGCGGTGGCCTCGCCAGCGGATGTCGAGGTGGAAGCCTGGCTGGCGCCGGCCGATGTCATCGGCCTAGAGGCGGGCGGGCCGGTCAGCCTGTTCCTCAATTCCGATCCGCTGTCTCCCGTGTCGGCCAAGCTGCTTTACGTCACCTACGAGGCCATCCCCCAGCCCGACGGCACGCTCGGCCATCGCGTCCGCGCCGCTTTGGACAAGGGCGAAACCGGTCCCCGTCTCGGCCTCAAAGGCACCGCTCGACTGGACGGCCACCGGGTGCCGCTGATCTATTGGCTGCTGCGCCGGCCGCTGGCGGTCGTCCGCACCTTCATCGGATTGTAGGCGATGGACGCAGCCACCATGCCGCTGCCGTCCTTGCGTGACGAATTATCGCTCCATCCCGGCCCGGCCGGATTGGACGGCGCCCCCACATGGACCATCCGCGATCCGGTCCGCAACCGCTACTTCCGCATCGGCTGGGCCGCCTTCGAGGCGCTGAGCCGCTGGGGCGGCACGGCGGAACAGGTGGCCGAAGCGGTCCGGGCCGAGACCACCATCGACATGACCTATGACGAGGTGGCGGATGTCGCCAGGTTCGTGATCGGCAACCAGTTGACCCGACCCAACTCCCATGCCGACACCGCCCGGCTGACCGAGCAGGCGGCGGCCGAGAAGCACTCGCTGTTCAACTGGCTGCTGCACCACTACTTGTTCTTCCGCATCCCGCTGGTGCGGCCGGATCGGTTCCTCGGGTCCATGTTGCCCTTGGTGGCGTGGCTGGGCAGCGTCTGGTTCCGCTGGACCACGCTGGGGGCGCTGGGGATCGGGTTGCTGCTGGTCGTTCGACAATGGGATGTCTTCACCACCACGCTGGTCGACACCCTCAGTATCGGCGGCATGGCCAGCTACGGCATTGCCCTGTCGCTGGTCAAGGTCATCCATGAACTGGCGCATGGCCTCACCGCCAAGCGGTTCGGGTGCCGGGTGCCGACCATGGGGGCCGCGTTTCTGGTGATGTGGCCGGTGCTCTACACCGATGTCAACGAGACCTGGACCCTGGCGTCCCGTCGCCAGCGGCTGCTGGTGGGGGCCGCCGGCATCATCGCCGAACTTTCGGTGGCGGCGTGGGCGACGTTGCTGTGGGCGTTCCTGCCCGAAGGCGGATTGCGCCAGGCAGTGTTCGTGCTGGCCGCCTTTACCTGGATCAGTTCGCTGGCCATCAACCTCAGCCCGTTCATGCGCTTCGACGGCTACTTCCTCGCCATGGATGGGTTGGAAATGCCCAACCTGCATCCCAGAGCCTTCGCCATGGCCCGCTGGTGGCTGCGGGAGGCACTGTTCGATCTCGGAGAACCGGCCCCTGAGGTAATGACGGCCGGACGCCAAAGGGCGATGGTGGCCTTCGCCTTCGCCGTTTGGATCTATCGGCTGGTGCTGTTCCTGGGCATCGCCGCGCTGGTCTATCACTTCTTCATCAAGGCGGTCGGCGTCCTGCTGTTCTGCGTCGAAATCGGCTGGTTCGTGGCCCTGCCGATCGTCCGTGAGGCGATGGAATGGGCCAAGCGGCGCACCGACATCATGGGTGGCACCCGCTGGCGCCGTCCGGCCATCGGCCTGGGTCTGGCCCTGCTGGCGGCGATCATTCCCTGGCGCACCCGCATCGAGGCGCCGGCCATCCTCACCGCCGAGACCGTCTCACCCTTGTTCCTGCCAGCGCCGGCCCAGCTGAGCCAGGTTCTGGTCGAGCGCGGCCAACATGTCGCCGCCGGCACACCGTTGCTGTCCTTCGTCGCCCCCGACATCGATGCTCGCCGGGCCATCACCGCCGCCCGGCTGGCGGGCAAGAGTGCCGAACTGGAGGCGGTCAAGCTCGATCCGTTCGGCCGCGAGCGCCTGTCGGCCTTGACCGAGGAAGTGTCGCGCCTCGATGCCGAGAAGGCGGCGCTGGACGCCGAGGCCGAGCGCCTGACCGTCAGTGCTCCCCATGATGGCGTCTTTTTTGACCCGTTGCCCGATCTGAAGCCCGGCGCCTGGCTGTCGCCAAAACAGCAACTGGGTCTGATCCGTGCCGACGGCCAGACCATCGCCATCGCCTATGTCGCCGAAGACGATCTCGATCGTATCAGCCAAGGCGACGACGCCACCTTCGTTCCCCGTGGCCTCGACCATTCCCGCATGACCGGTGTGGTGCTGTCCATCGACCGCAATCCCGCCAAGGTGCTGACCGAGCAGGCGCTGGCTTCGCTGCACGGTGGCGACATTCCGGTGCGGGCATCGGGACAGGCGTTGGTGCCGCAGGGGGGCTATTACCGTGTGACGATCCGCTTGGACGGCGCTCCGCCCGACATGAAGCTGGTCGGCCACGCCATGATCAGCGGCCAAGGCCAAAGCCTGTTGGGCCGCGCCGCTCGGTCTGCCCTGGTGGTGCTGGTCCGGGAATGGGGGGCGTGACAAGAGACGGTGGTAGGATCGGCCCGAGGGCCGCAGCGCAGGAGGATGACATGAAGATCAGGAAGACTTTGGTGGCGATGGCGGCTGTGGCGATGCTGTTTTCGGCGGCTCCCGCATTAGCCCAATCCGGCCCCATCGATAAAGCCTATGAGGACGGGAAGGCAGCCGAAATCTCGTCGGCCCGCCTGCGCCTCGCCACCCGCCCCGCCGCAGCCGGCGTGCAGGAACTCAACGAGGCCGAAGGCACGCTACGCCGCCTCAAAGCCGCCAAAGATGCCGAGACCCGCCGCAAGATCGCCGCCGAACTCGACATGGCCGTCACCCGCCTCAACATCGTCGCCAACGGCGCTGACGAGCGGCGGTGAAGGAGGTTTTCCGCCATTTCTGAAGCGTGTTACCCAAAAGTAACGCGCATCATGATCCGTCAATCCTGCCATCTGTCACAAATACATTGACGACGGGCCGAAATGGACTCACGGGAAAGTCACTCCACTCACACTTCTTCCCTGCCTGCCGGGCCGTTTTTACTATTATCTTAGCAAGTTTGCGCTTTTGGCGATACAGGCCTTTCCAGCCGGGCAACTCCGTATCGATCCGTTTCCAGCGCGTCTGAAGAGCAGGGACAGAGAGGTGCCTGGCCGCCGCATCGAACAACGCCCTTACCCCCTGCCAACACGGCTTGTCAAGGCTGACAGTATGGACACCATCAAGTCGGAAAATTGCAAAGTCAAGTCCATCCCACAACTTTGGAAGCACGAGTCGCTGACGATGAACGTCATGCCATTTCTCTCCTGGGATGATGCCGCAATCATCTCCGCCTTCGGTCCGCAGCAGGAGTTGGACAGCGCCTCGGCGTGACATCCGTCTTGCCGGCGAAGGTCTTGTGCCAGGCTTCGTCGGTGACCTTGGCCACCTCACCGAACAGGGTAGAACCCAGGCCGGTGACCGCATTCAGCAATGGACGCCCGGCATTGCCCTTCGGCGCCACCACCTTGAACACCTGCCAGGCGAAGCCGAGGCGGGCGCGCACGGTGTCGACGCCGACCACCGAACCGGCGATCAGCGCTTCCCAGCCGGGATTGTTGGCGATCTGACTGCGCGGGCCTTCAGGGTGGCGAAGACGCGCAGGTCGGGATCGCAGACCTTCTTGCTGCCGAGCGAGGCCAGCTTCTCCGGCGGCAGGGTCTGGCCGCCGAAATCGGCGGCAGTGAGTTTCTTGCGCGCCGACCAGATGGTGACGTCGAGGCGGAGCGCGGTGAGCTGCTTCAAGACGGTGATGTCGGTGGGCTTGGTCATGAACATTCTCCTTTGGTCAGGGGGAAACGGGGACAACCGGGAACATGCGCTGCGCCAGTTCGTGCAGGAGCGCGCGGGTCGGGCGCGAGGCGCGGTAACCCAAAGTCCGATCAAGAGCATGGGTGACCGGTTGCACCCCCAGCCGGGCCAGCGGCTGGAATCGCAGGGTGAGGCTGGCCCAGCGGATCAGGGTGCGGGTGGAGAAGGTGACTTCGATGGTCTCGCCCGGCTGCTGCCTGTCGCCCTCGCCGACGAACAGCCGGCGCACCTCGTTGGCGTAGTCGACCATGGTGCGCCGCAGATCGGCGGGCAGCGCCGGGGCCTGGCGTTCCAGCAACTGTGTTTCCGCCTCGGCCGTCGGATAGCCGACCTCGCACAGCCAGAAGCGGTCCATGAAGGCCAGGTTCTGCCGCAACGTCCCCTGGTAGAGGCCGGTTTCGTCGGCCCCGCCGTTGGTGTTGGCGGTGACGACGAAGCGGAACATGGGATGGGGTGGGATCACCTCGCCGCCGTTCTCCGGCAGGCACAACGGCGATCCGTCGAGAACGCCGTTCAGGCCGGCGGCGGTCGACGGGTCCAACAGGTCGATTTCGTTCAGCAGGAACAGCCCGCCGAATTTCATCGCCAGGGCCAGCGGCCCGTATTGGAACCGCATGGAGCCGTTGTCGACGGTAAGGTGCCCGGCCAGGTCGCCGAATTCCAGGCGGCCGTGACCGGTGACGTCGAAGACCGGATAGTTGAGCTTGGCCGCCACCTGGCGCACCAGGCTGGTCTTGCCGCTGCCCGACGGCCCAAAAACGTAGAGGGGATCGGCGGCGGTCATGAACCACACCACCAGTTCCCGCATGGCGTCGTGGAACAGGTAGGCGGGATCGACCGCGGGGGTATGGATGCAGGGGGCGGCGAAGCCCTTGATGGTGCGGCCCGAGGGCTGGCCGCTGAAAACGTTTCCGGCGTCCAGGTCGACGACCTGCAAACGGCCGATCTCTGAATGTCTTTCGGACATGGCATTGCTCCTTGTGAACGGGGAAGGACGAACGACGCTTGACGTAGCGCGTCACTGTCGGCCACACTCGCCCCATGACGGACGAGGAACGGCAGCCGGCGGCTTCGGCGCTCTATCGGGACAAGCGCACTGCCCGGTTCGCCGCGGGCGAGCGCGTCAAGGAATTCCAGGCGTTCGAGGCCCAGGCGAAAAAGCGGTTGTTGATCTTGCAGGAGGCGGTGTCCCGGACCGGCTTGATGCTGTTACCGAGCAACCATTTCGAGGCGTTGAGCGGGGACCGGAAGGGCCAGTTCAGCATCCGCATCAATCAGCAGTGGCGCATTTGCTTCGAGTGGCCGGATGGCCACGACAAGCCGTTCCATATCGAAATCACCGACTATCATTAGGGAAAGGCCGCATCATGGCTGAGCAGCGTCCCGTCTATCCCATTCATCCGGGAACCATTCTCGCCGATGAATTGGAGGAACTTCAGATCACCGCTGCCGAGTTGGCCCGTGAACTCCACGTTCCCTCCAACCGGATATACCAACTGGTTGCCGGCCGGCGGGCGATGACGGCCGATACCGCCTTGCGCCTGGAACAATGGCTGGGGGTGGAGGCCGCCTTCTGGATGAATTTGCAGAAGCGCTACGAGCTGGACATCGCCGCCGAACAGAGCGGCGAGGAGATCAAACGCACGGTCCTCCGCCGCCAGCCGCCGAAGGACAGTCACGTTCCGGCGCCGTAGAGGCTGCCATGAGCACCGTCAATCTCGCCTACGCCAAGGCGCATTTGAGTGAACTGGTGGCGCAGGCCGAAGCCGGTAAACCGGTGTGCATCACCCGGCGCGGGAAACCGGTGGCCCGCCTGACCGCAGTCGAACGGCAGCACCGGCCGATCAACCTCTCCGCCCTGAAGGCGCTGACCGACGCCATGCCCATGCAGGGGGAGTCCGCCAGGGATTTCCTCCGGCAGATGCGTGACGGAAGCCGCTATTGACCCTCTACCTCGACACCTCGCTGCTGGTGGCGGCCCTGAGAGTCCTCTCTGATTGGGGCGGTCGCGGCAGGGGATTATCGGTCGCCAACGACAGCGCCCACGCTCGCACCTCGGCATGGTCCACCACTCGCCCGGCCTTCACGTCGGCGCGACCACGCGCGACCGCCGCCTCCAGTTGGGGGTCGACATCTTCCGGCAGAGTTTCGTCATGCTGGGGTTCGGGCATCGGCATCGCGGTCATGGTGGTGATGATACCAGCAGATGGGGTCCGCTGCAGCAATTTCCAGCGCGCGCGGCCAAGGCCACCCCTGGTCGACTTTCCATCGGCACGGCGACCACCACTTTCCGACGGGGCCGCTACCTCCCTTGGGTGGGGAGCAAAAACCGGTGGTCGCCTTGCCGCGATGCGGCCGGAAAGAAGTAATTATCGGCCCCGTGACCACCACCCGCCGACGCCCACCCGTCGGGCGAAGCCGACCGCGTTCAGGCGGAGCTTGCAGCCGCGCGTGCTGAGACAGAGCGGCTGAAGGTCGACGCAGCGAAAGCAGAACTGGATCGGGCGAAGGCGGAACAGGGGCGTATCCCCGTCCTCACGGCCCTTTCCTCCCGGTTCGTCACCACCCGATGCCTGCCACCAGAGCCGGCCAGTCCCTGGCCCAGCAACAGGAATGGGTGAAATCAGGCATTTCCACCAACCGCGCCGGTGTCCCCGGCGGCAGGGCGCGCAGATAGGACCGCACGACGTCGGTCCCCACCGTACGGTCCTTGCCCCCGGTGAAATGCACCTGCGGCACCGCTCCCAGGCGACTGGCCTCCTGTGCCGGGTCCAGCGATCCCGCCAGCGGGGTCAGGCCATCGCGGCGCGTCCAGTACGCCAGATCCAGGTTGGCCACGACGGTAACCACCCGTGCAACATCGTCGCGACGGGAGGCGAGCAATACGGCCAGCGCCCCGCCGCCGGAATAGCCGACCAAATCCAGCCGTCCGGCGCCGCTCCGCCGCTTCAGGATGTCCAGGGCCACGCTCAGGCTGTCTACCACTTCGGGGGCGTAGCGGCCCGTGGTCCAAAGGGTGGTGCGGCAATTGCGGCCGTGTTCCGGGATGGTGTATTGGCAGGGCCGTCCGATCCAGGCCACCAACGCACCTGATGGGTCGGACAACGCCATGCGCAGGGCGACGGGGGTATGGGGCGTGGGATCGCGGGCCGGTTGATTGGGCTGGACATAGGCAAACCCGTCGCCTTCCAGGTAAACCGTCAGCGTTCCGTCTCCCCGGCGGGGCGACGTGGCGACGGCCACGTCGAAATCGCCGGCCGGCAGAAATTCCCAGTGCCATCCGGCGTTCCTGGCCAAGTCCGGCCCTTCGGCCTGCCGGGACGGGGCGCAAGCCGCAAGACACAGCGTCAGCACAACGGCCAGGCGCCGGCTCATCCGTTTCCCGCTTTGAAACGTTCCAGTTCCGGCAGCAACGCCGCGACCACGGAATCCCAGTCGTTGCGCGCCGGCTGGCGGAACAGCCGCGCCGTCGGATACCAGGGCGAGTCGGAACGATCCATCAGCCAGCGCCAGTCGGCAACATGTCCCAGCATGACCCATACGGGGCGCCCCAGCGCGCCGGCCAGATGGGCGGGCGCGCTGTCGATGGAGATCAGAAGATCGGCGATATCCAGGATCGCCGCCGTATCCTCGAAATCCTTGATCTCGTCGCTGAGATTGGCCAGGGACATTCCGGCGGGCGGCGTTTTCGCCTCTTCGGCCGGCGGCCCCTTCTGCACCGACAGGAATGTCGCGCCAGCCGCGGCCAACGGCGCCAGAGTGGCCAGACTGACGGCCCGGTTCTGGCCGTTGTAGAGGGTCGGGCGCCCCGCCCAGTTCAGTGCCACCAGGGGGCGGGGCAGCGTGACCAGCCGCTTTTGCCAGCGCCGCCGCCGCGACGGATCGGGAACGACATAGGGGATCTTTCCCGGCAACTGCGAAAGCTGAAGGCCCATGACCATGGGCAGACTCATCATCTCGCAATGGACGTCGAAAGCGGGCGGGATGGTCCCGCGCTCCACCAGATCGTCGAAGCCGGAACAGCGTTTCGCCAACGTCAGCAAGTGCGGCGTCACCTCCAGGATGACCCGCGCCTGGCTGCGCTGTTTCGCCCATTCCGCCATGCGGATGAATTGCAGGGTATCGCCGAATCCCTGCTCGTCGTGGATCAGCAGGGTTCTTCCGGGAATGGGGCGGCCGTCCCAGCGGGGGCGCTGGACCTTGCGGGCGATGCGGGTGGTGTGTTCCAGGCTATAGCGATGGTGATATTCGCGCCAGCCCCGGTCGAACTGTCCGAACAGCAGCAGGGTTTCCGACAGATCGAAGCGAAACCCCAGGTTTCCCGGAACCGCTTCGACCAGCCTTTCCTGAATGGCCAGGGCTTCCCGCGCGCGGCCCTGATGGCGCAGACATTTGGCCATGGCCGCCCATAGCGGGATCGGCCCCTGCCCGCTTGCCAGCAGCGGGGCCAGCAGCGCTTCGGCCTGTTCAAGCTGCCCGGCCCCCAGCAGGGCGTTGGCCTGGGCGACGGCCGTCGCGACGGTCATGACGGATCGGTGGCGATGCCCAAAGCCGCCAGCAACGGGCCAAGGTGGCGGGCGTGCTTCTTCCACCTTCCGGCCGAGGTCTTGTAGATGGGCTGGCGCACCTGGTTGACGCTGGCGGTGCGGACCGCACGCTTGTTCTCGTGGAAGCGGAGGCAAGCCTCTTCCCAAGGCAGGCCCAGGAAGTCGATCAGGTGGCGGGCTTGCCCGTCGATATCGTCCACCACCGCCTCGTAATCCACTTCGATGAAGCGGTTTGTGGGCAGCACCTCGCGCCAGTGGGCGGTCAGGGTCTGATACGAGCGGTGAAAACGCCCCAATTCGGTCAGATCGTAGGCAAACGCCTGCTCGGCGCTGAACAACTTGGTATAGCAGGACAGGCAGGTATCCACCGGATCGCGCCGGCAATGGACGATGCGGGCGTTGGGAAGAATCAGGTGGATCAGCCCGGCGTACAGGAAATTGGCCGGCATCTTGTCCACCACATGAGGGCGGTCCTCGGCCATTCGCTCGATACGCGCGACGTAGTCCCGCCCCAGACGGGTGAGATCCTCGCCGGTCATCCGCGCCATGCAGGCGGGGTACTCCAGGCCATCCACGATGCGCGGCAAGGTGGACAATTCGCCCGCACCGTGAATCAGGGAATGGGAGGACAGGATCTGCTCCACCAGGGTGGTGCCCGATCGCGGCACCCCCACGATGAAGATCGGCAGGGAGGAATCGCAGCCCGCGCCCTTGAACTTCTTCAGTAGCGAGGTCGTAAAGGTCTTGGCGGTGTCCCGCACCCGCCGGTCGATGGCGTCGGGGTCGTAGGACAGGGTGGAGCGCTTCATTCCATTGCCTTCGTCCAGGTGACGGAACGCACGGTCGTCGTCACCGACGTCCAGATAGGCCTTGCCCAGAGCGAAGTGCAGCGACATCTGATCCTTGAACGACAACCCTTCCTCGGGCCGCAGCAATGCCTCCATGCGGGAAATGTCGGCGTCGCCTTCGGAATACTTCTTGATGTCGACGCGATTGGATAGCGCCGAAGCCGAGCGGGGATAGGCCCCCAGGACTTGATCGAAGGCCTCCCACGCCTCGTCTTTTCGTCCCACCTCCATCAACAGGCTAGCCCGGTTGACCATGGCGCTTTCGGCGGCGGTGCCCGGAAGTTTGGCTGCCCGTTCGTAACACGCCACCGCCTCGTCGAAGCGCCCAAGCTCCTGAAGGACCTGCCCCAGTGTATTGTGGGCGTCCGCGTTTTCTGGAATGAGCGCCACCGCGCGGCAGGCGGAATCCAGGGCCTCGTCCAGACGGTCCAGTTGCTTGAGGGCCATCGCTTGCGCGTTGTGGCAACCGCCATGGGCAGGAGCGAATGCCTGCAGCGCGTCCAGCCATCGCAATGCCTCGGAATACCGGTAGCGCGATATCTCGACGCCGGCAAGGTTGATGTAGGCGTCCGCCAGCCGGGGATTGATGTCGATGGCCAGCCGCGCCTCTGCTGCCGCCCGCTCCATCTGGCCGTTTTCTTTCAGCAGGTTGGACAGGTTGCTATGGGCCTCGGCGTAATTGGGATTGATCGACAGCGCCTTGGCGTAATGCGCCTCGGCCCGGTCGAGGCGGTTCAGGCGCTTGTAGGTATTGCCGAGGTTATTGTGGGCCTCGGGATTACCGGGCTGGAGACAGACAACCCGCTCCAGGCAAGCCACGCTTTCGTCGAGCTTACCGGATTCCTGAAGAATGATGCCCAGATTGTTCCACGCGCCCACCAGATCCGGATTCAGCGCCGTGGCCCGGCGCCCGGCCTGCTCCCCTTCCTCCAGCAGCCCCTTCTGGCGGCACATCTCGGCCAGATCGCTGAAATAGACGGCCGGAGCCCGCGGCGCCTGGCAGGCTTGGCGCACATGCTGGAGGGCCAGATCCAGATTGCCGTAGGCATGGGCCATCACCCCCATCAGATGCAGCGCATCCGTCTGCCCGGGCCATGCCGACAGCACCCGCTGGCAGAACATCTCGGCCTGATCCGCCTGCCCGGCGTTCCAGTGACCAAAGGCGCGGCTGAGCGCCTCCTCAATGCTGAGATTCTGCGAAGGAGCCGCAGGGCGCTTCCTGGCCATGAAAGACACCCTATTTGGACAAGGATTTCAACGCGTCATCCAATCCCGTCAGGCGAATGGGTATGTCGATCCCTTTATCGGCCGTCATGGCGTAACGCGCCGTCAGGACTTTTCCGATTTTCATCATGTTCAGCGCCCCCTTGTCCAGTACCGCCGTGGCCCGGCATCCGCCGGTGGGACACCGCTCATACGGCAGAAACAGCGGCTTGGCTCCGTCCACGCTCAGCGACAGACCGCCCCCCAGCAGCACACCCGGCGGCACGGTGAAGGTGACCACCGACTGCCCGTCGGCGTTGACGGGATCGAAACGCGCGTGCAACAGCACCACCTTCTGCGGCATCACCTGGACGAACTGCTCGACGAAGCAGGTGCCCGATGGCGGGCAGTTCTTATGCCACAGGGGATCGTCGGCCCACGTCGCCACCGGAATCACGATCGCGAGAGCCGTGGCACCGAGCAACGCGATCCTCATGACCCCCCTCGACAAACGCACCGACACATTCTTGAAGGTACACTGGCCTATTGGCAGTGTCAGCACACTTCATCCGGGCACTCAGAACGCTTGCCGCAAGCGCACGCGGCCGGTATGTCCGGTATAGCGGTCGGAGAGCTCGGCCTCGTATTTGGCCGAAAGTGACAGATCGTTGTCGCTCTGGAGCAGGGTTAGGCCAACGCTGAGGATGGCGGAATCCAGCGATGGCGTCGGCCCCTGACTCGAGAAGGCACCGCTGCCGTTCTCGTCGGCGGCGTAGTCGGCGGTGGAGGTCTGGCGCGCGGTGTTGAATTCGTGCCGCCACAGGGCACGAACCTCGGGGACCAAATCGCCGAAATCGGCGCGGAAGCCGCGTTCAATCTTGGCGCCGATCTCCCCCTTGAGCGAATTGCTGGTGCTGTCGTCCACCGCCAAAGCGGCCCCGTTGCCGCCGGTTTCCGTATAGCTGTCCTGGTGCAGACGACTGTAGGTCAGGCCGGCCAGCGGGGTCATGGTGATGTTGTTTTCCTGCGTCCCCACGGCCAGCGGCCAGCCGCCCTCGATCTTGGTGATGAACTGCTGGCCATCGTGATTGCCGTTGGCGATGCCCGAGAAACCGGTGAAGGCGACGACGCGGGTCGTGTCGTATTTGTGCAGAATGCCGCCTGCCGAAACGTCCACATACCACGGGCTGCCGGTATAGCTGGCGTAGCCGAAGATGCCGTAGGATTTGAGGCGGGTCGAACTGCCCGCAAGCGCCCCGGAATCGTCGACCCGCGCCTGGGCGTAACTCACCAGCCCACCGGCCCGCCAGTTGTCGGTGACTGCGGTGTCGATGCCAACCAAGCCACCGCCCGAGGTGACGCTGAAACCGTCGGTATCGGCGCGGCGGTCCTGGGTGGCGGTGCCGCCGAAGGCCTCGCCCCACATCGCCAATCCGTGGCCGGGATCGCCCGCCGCCACGCCGAGTTGGCCGTCCTTCATCGCCAGACGGGTCGAATCGACACGGGTCGACACCACGTTCAGCACTTCCATCGCCGGCTGCATCGCCGCCTGGGTGGTGCTGGTCTGCGGATGGGCCGCCAACTGCGTCCCGGCCTTGTTGGCCTCGGATGTCGAGGTCAGCGCTCCCACCGCGGTCGCTAGACTGCTCAGGGCGGTGTTGGTTCCAGAATAATTGCTCACCGCCTTCGTCGACGCCACCGCCGCGGAGGTCGTCGCCGCCGTGCTGCTGTTCAAGAGACCGACGATCAGATCGGTCGATGTGGTGGGGCTGGTTGAGAGCTTTCCGCTAAAGTTGCTCGCCGAAATAGCCAGACTGCTTTGATTGTAGGTGCCGCCGCCGACGGCATGGACGATGGTATAGGTCTGGCCCACGGCGAAGGTGAAGCCGCTCAACCCGACCAGCGTGACATGCGACCCCGAGGCAATGCTGGCCGTACCCGAAATCGTCAATTGACCGTAATTGCTGGTGCTGGTGACGCCGATGCGCAAGGTAGCGGACGAGCCCTGGGTAAAATTGCCGTTAACGGCGCGATGGCTGTCCACTTCCACATTCGCCCCGGTGATGCTGACGCTCCCGGCGGTGATGTCGTCGTTGAGCAGGATGTTGCCGGAACCGAAGATCAGCTTGCTCGCCCCGTTGGCGATGGAACCGGTGCTGCTGGCGGGATAGCCGGTCAGGGTGCCGTAGGTCGCGCCGCTGCCGCCGTTGATGGTCAGGTCGTTGCCGCTGGCGTTGGCGATGCTGCCGGCGATGGTGCCGCTGTTGGTGATGGGTCCGAAGCTGCCGGCCGAAATGTTGATTGCCTTAGATGTGCCGCTGATGGTGCCGCTGTTGACCAGCGAGCCGACGGAGCCTGAACTGTCCAAACCGATGGCGACCGTCTTGCCGATGATCTTATGGTTGTTGATGGTGCCGACGGTGCCGCCGTTGCTCAGGGAGCCGATGGTTCCATAGTTCTCGATTCCGGCGCTGGTGCTGCTGATGGTGCCGTTATTGGTCAGGGTGCCGATATTGGCGGAACTATTGCTGCCAGAGCCGTTCATGACTCCGACGACGCTGCTGATGGTGCCGTTACTGCTGTTGGTTAGTGCGGTGACCGTACCGGAATTCTTCACGCCGTAACCGCTGGTTCCGGTGATGATGCCGCCGCTGTTGTTGATCAGCGTGCCGATGCTGCTGCTGGTGCTGCTGTTGTTGATACCGTCGACAGCGCCCCCGATGGAGCCGCTGTTGCTCAGCGTACCGATGGTGCCGGTGTTGTAGATGCCCGATTTGGTCGAGCCGCTAATGGTGCCGCCGCTGGCGTTGGTCAGCGTGCCGATGCTGCCGATGGTGCCGCTATAGATGGTGTTGCTGACACCGTGCGTATGGCCCGCGATCGACCCGCTGTTGCTCAACGTCCCGATCGCGCCGGTATTGTAGACGGCGGTATTGGCCGTGCCGGTGATGGTGCCGCCGCTGGCGTTGGTCAGCGTGCCGATCGAAAGGTAGCTGGAGACACCAGATTGGCCGCTGATGGTGCCGGAGTTGGTCAGCGTTCCAATAGTCGCAGCATAGCTCCAGATGCCGTTGCCGATGCCGGCGATCAGGCCGCCGCTTTCGTTGTCCAGCCTGACGATGGTCATGGTGGACATACCGATGCCGCTCCAGACCGTCCCGTTCGCGGTGTTGCCGACCCATCCGATGCTGCCGTGGTTTTGATTGTCGAGCGTACCAATGGTGCCCGCCTCAAGCCACAGGCCGTCCGATTTGGCGCCGATTATGCCCGAATTGGTCAGCGTCCCGATGGTGCCTTTGCTGTAGAGGCCCGCCGCGCCGCCGCCGGCACCGCCGCTAGCCGTGATATTGCCGGTATTGTCCATCGCGTCGATGGTCGCGCCGCTGGCGTTGAATACGCCCGCGACAGTCCCGCCGCCGGTACCGGAGATGCTGCCGCTGTTGTACAGGCTTTGAATGTCTTGGGTGTTGTAGACGCCGGAGCCCGATGTGCCGGTGATGGTGCCGCTATTGGTCAGCGTTCCCACGCTGGCGGAATCGGTGACGCCTTTGGTGCCGCCGATGGAACCGGTGACAGCCAGGTCGCCACTACTCCAAGCGACCGGCCCGGCGCAGCTCGCATCGACCGTTGGCTGCACGCACGACGCCGCCGCCGGCTGAGAAGCCGCCACGGCCATCCCCAGCGCCAGCAGCGACGTCCCCGCCAGCAGCCGGCCGTTCCAGGAGATTCCGATGCCCTTCGATATCATTCCAGCCCCAAGCTCCGCGCGTGCAATCCCAGCTACTCAGAGCCGCCCAAAAATAATTAACCGAAGGGGGGAGAGCGAGAAAGGCGCTCGCCATGTGAGGTTTCGACAAAATGTTAGGGGGATTTGCGGTCGGACCGGCCTTCGCCATGGCGGCTGGGCGCCTCGCCGAAATGGCGGGTGAAGGCATGGCTGAAACTGCTGACATGCGCGTAGCCCAGCATGTGGGCGACCTCCTTCACCGACAGATCGCCGCGGACCAGCAGAACCCGCGCCTCTTCAAGCCGCCATTGCGTCAGGCAATGATAAGGTGCCGCACCATACATGGCCTGGAAGATCTCGTTGAGCCGCCGGTGCGACACGCCCACCTGAACGGCCAGGTCCTCGATGGACGGAGGATTGGCCAGGTCCGCCATCAGAATGTCCCGTGCGGTGATGCCGCGCTGCTGATCGGGTGGCGGCGCTTCGGCGCCCAAAGGGGTGCCGCCGCCGAGACTCCCCAGCACGTCCGCCATCAGTTCCAGTACCTTGCCCTGCACGTACAACGTCGCCATCGCTCCCTCGTAGGGATTGGCCTGTATCGTCTCGGCGAATTGCCGCAACGCCGCCGATACGCGCTCGACGATGTCGGACGTGTCGATTCCACACCTACTCAACGACGCCCCCGATCCGCTTGGTGTCGAGGACAAATCTAGCCGCGCGGGCAAGGGGACCCGAAGCCGGGTGCGTTGTGAGAAATCGCGGAATTGTTAGGTGGATTACCCCGAGCCGGAACCGCCATCCCGCCGCCCGCTAGGGGGAACCCCGAATCGGCGGGTAAAGGCATGGCTGAAACTGCTGACATGGGCATAGCCCATCAGATGGGTGACCTGCTTCACCGACAGGTCACCGCGACCCAACAGCACTCGCGCCTGATCCAGCCGCCATTGCGTCAGGCACTGAAGCGGACTGGCGCCGAACAGGTCGAGGAACACCGCGTTGAGATGCCGTTGCGAGAGGCCGACCTGCCGTGCGAGGTCTTCGATGCGGGGCGGATTGGCAAGGTCAGCCATCAGGATATCCCGCGCCGCCAGCGCGCAACGCCGATCACGCGACAATGTGCGGCCGGCTGTTTCGCCTTGGCCGGCGTATTCGGTCAGCGCCTCGGCCAATATTTCATAGACCTTGCCTTCGGCGTACATCGCTGCCATCGCCCCTTGGTAGGGATTGGTCCGAACCTGGAGGGCGATGCGGCGCAAAGTGGCCGACATCTTGACTTCCGCCGCGACCGGATCGAACCGGCCATCGAGAAACCCTTGGATCTGTCGGGGCAGCCGCTCGTCGCGCAGCATGGCGCGCAATCGGCTGGCCGTGAATAACAGCGATACTGCCGCGCATGGTTCATTCACACGGTGATCGAACTCGGTGCCCGGCTCGTTGAGCAGGCTGATACACCATTTTTCCGGCGAGGCGTCGCAGGCTACGCCGCAGCGATGGCGGTACCGGGTTTTTCCCGACAATAGAATCGGCAGCAACAGGACAGGCTCGTCCACCAGTACCCGGCCGACGGTCGTCACCGACGAATTGAACCTATAGTTGATGTCAAGCAGCTGCGCGCCGGGCTGGAGCGGATGATTGATGACGTTCAGGTCGCCAATGTCCGAGGAGAGGCTGCCCACGGTCGGCGGCAGCTCCGCGCTGCCGAACCCGTCGGGGCGGAACCACGCCCGTTCAACGGGCAGGCCGGCGGCTGGCAACGCGGGAACATCGTGAGGCATGACATGGTCCACGCGAAGCATAAATACATCCGTCCCTTCCCTCGGCTCCCCTATCAGTTCGCTTTCGCCCAGGTCAAGGAGTTCCCCCAGACCCAGCGATTCAGTATGGGGTTACCGCGTTTTCGGTGTTTTTCCGTTCCTGGCTGTGGCGCAACAGAAGGCGTCGGAAGAGCCCCGGGGTCCCGGCCGGCTGAAGGCAAATCCACGCGCTTTCTGATGCGCGATAGCCAAAAGTAACGGCGGTCAGCACCTCAGCGAAGTCCATCCATCGGGGTCGTCAACACGCTTTTTGACACAGATCCGGTTATGCCCGATAATTCCTGTTATCAGGCGTTATCGAATTCGAAGGGGCATCCCTTGGGCACCGACCTCACCACCGCGGCCCTCACCGCCGACGACATCACCGAACGTCTGGCCGACTACGCCAGACAGGCGGATGGCGCCTTCTCCGAGAACACCGCGCGCGCCATCAGGGCCGATACCGCAATCTTCACGGCCTGGTGCCGTGAGCGGGGGCGGGAGGCGCTGCCGGCGGCGCCGGAGACCGTCGCGGCCTTCGTCGACGCCACGGCCGAAACGCGCAAGCCCGCCACGGTGCGGCGCTACGTCGCCAGCATCGCCCACCTGCATCGGGCCGCCGGCCTGGCCGACGCCACCAAGGGCAACGCCGTCAAACTGGCCATGAAACGCCTGGGGAGGCAGCACGGCACCCGCCAGGATCAGGCGGCGCCGCTGGGGGAGATGGCGGTTCAGCGGGTGCTGGCGACGACAGGGGCCAGCCTGATCGACCATCGGGACATCGCCTTGCTGATGGTGGCGCGCGACATGCTCGCCCGCCGCTCCGAGGTGGTGGCGCTCCAGGTCGGCGACATCACTTACGGCGACGACGGCAGCGCCACCGTCCTGTTGCGCCGGTCCAAGACGGACCAGGCCGGAGAGGGGGCAACGCTATGGCTGTCCCCCCGGACCACGGCGGCGCTGCGGCTGTGGCTGTCCGAGGCCGGGATTACCGATGGGGCGGTTTTCCGCTCCGTCGATCGCGGCGGCAACGTCGGCGGCCCGCTCGATCCGGGGGACGTGGGGCGCCGGTTCAAGGTGCTGGCGAAGCGCGCCGGGCTGGAGGTGGCGGCCATCTCCGGGCACAGCGCTCGCGTCGGCATGGCCCAGGACCTGGTGGCGCAGGGGGCCGAGCTGGCGGCGGTGATGCAGGCCGGACGGTGGAAATCCCCTGCGATGCCGGCGCGCTACGCCGAACGTCTGTCGGCCGGCCGGGGCGCGGTGGCGCAGTTCTACACACGGACGGGACGATGATGGGGTGACCGCCCCGCCGGGAACGTGTCGGCGACCACCATGTCCGACCGGATGTGTCCGCAGTCCGCCACCGGCTGCCCCTGCGCCCGCCTGTCTGTCGTGTACGCCGACATAATACCGTAAACCGACACCCGCTCCTCGTCCTTCGCGTACGCCCACCGCCGTGATTTCGCTTCCCGGCTTCCCACACAGCGAGCGGCACAGGTCCGTCGACCACTGCAATTTCTTCGATGAGACAACAGCAGCCGACCGCTCCGCCGCTCGCTCGGCATTCATTCTTCGAACTGCCACACCCATTTGGCGATCCGTTCAGGCCCATCTTTTGCCTTTCCAGCCCTTTCCAGTGATAATTCTTATCCAAATGCCTGTGCGAGCCGGTCATGCCGTGCGTGCGTCCAATTTTCCCGCTCTTGAAAGCGCCCCCGATCCATCTCGTCGAACACGCCTTCCGGCATGACCATCTCCGCAATCGGTTTGGCCGACACTGCCGTTCGGCGCGTCCACCACTCCTGGTCTTCTGCCACTCCCAGCGCTTTGGTGAACTGTCCGAATAGAATGCCACGGCGCTCTATCCTCTTGGCAACGTAGACGTCACCCCAGAACACCATCATCCGTGAATTTGGGCATGGCTATTTGACCCCTCCGTTTTCCGATATCTACTTATAACGCGTTCCGGCTCCGTTGCGCGTATAAGCAACCATGGTGTGCGCCACGCCATTCTGTGCGTTACGGGTATAATTATACCCGTATTGGCAGTCCCCATCCACAGCCACGCCGTTACGCGTATAATTATACCCGTGACGTTCTTCTCGTCGCGCTCTTCCTACTAGTCCCCCCGTCTTCCCGATAGGGGTATAATTATACCCGTACCGGCTACGGCCGTAAGTCCCCGTGCGCGATTCCCATGAATCGACCCGTTGCGGGTATAATTATACCCCTACCGGAATTTTCCCGGCCAGTTGCCCACGGCCCCCTATCGCCACAACGCTGTCAGCATGGCCCCCCCCCTTCGCGCAGGTCAGGGGAGTCTATAAGCGGTGGGTCAGTTTTCTACCGTTGACCCCGGGTCAGTTTTCCAGCGATGGCAACATTGCTCCAAGCCTCTTCATCCGTTGGCGCCGCGTCCATACCCCTCCGATTTTCCTATATCTACCTATAGAGCGCTCCGATTCCGTTACGCGAATGCAAATCCGAATTCGCTGCGCGGCCGATGGAATGCCATTGCGCACATATATATTCGCGTCGCGTCACCGCATCATGAACTCATCGCCGTAACGCAAATATATATTCGCGTTACGATGCCAAGCCCTCACTTCGCTCCTCGCGGCAGCACCATCACGGGTGCGCGAATATATATTCGCGTACCTGCGTTTTGCCGCGTCAATTAGGCGAGTCCGCCCCGCCGCTCCCGTAATGCGAATATATATTCGCGTACGCATCACCACATACAGGGCCGTCTTAGCCGGCCAACCAGTCTCCTTGCCTCCGGCCATGATATCTTGTCCTGCGGATCCCGCCCCTGGACGAAGTGCTGTCGTTGGGGGGTAGCGCCCCTTGGGTGCGCTCTTAAAACCCTATTGGGTGTTCCGCGTCCGTCCCCCCGTCACTTGCCTGCCAAACGCCAGGGAACAGCCATTCGCCACGGCCGGGCGACCGGACCAAGTTGCGGCACCACGCGGTTGGCGTACCGTCGATTCCAGTCGAAAAACTGAGGACGACGACGATGACCACCAAGGTGAGCGACGAGGAAATTCTTTTCTGGGCGCGGGTCTACGCCGGCTGCAGCATCGGCCGGTTGGGCATCAACCTGCAGGACTTCATCGAGGCCCCCGAACGGGAACTTGGCCGTACTGCCCATCCCGAGTGGTGGAATGAGCGATTTAAGGTGTCGGCCAGCCGCCTCGCCAAGACCGTGGTCCCCGCCGGCGCTTTCGACGGCACGGACGCCGCCGCCGGCCGCCGGCGTGGCGACGCAGCCCATGCCAGCCATGACCGGCTCGTGCGCGTATTCCAGGGTGGGGGGCATGCCGATGATTAGGTCGATCCGCAAATGGTGGTGGATGGCGTTCGAAGAGTACATGCCCGACGAATTGCGCCGGGCGACGCTGATGATGTCAGAAACGCCGGTGGCGTGGAATCATCCGATCCCGCTCTACGGCACGCCCGATCAGGTCTACCGGTTGGAGGACAACAGCTTCGTCGTCGTCGACACCAAGACGCGGCAGCGTGTGTATCCCAAGGATATTGTCCAGTTGTCGGCCTACCGCCTGCTGCTGGCCGGCCGATCGCGGCTGCGGCCGTGGGAACCGCGGCCGGCCGATCATGCCTATGTCCGCTGCGACCGCGACGGAGTCCGCTACCAGCGCGTGGGACTGTTGTCCGCCCGCGACCTGATCGCCCTGTGGGGATTCCATCACTGCCGGCGCATGGGATGCCGGGCGGCGCCGCCACCCTCATTGGCGGCCCTGATGCGATAGCGACGTCAACCGGACGCCTGGCGGGAGCGGTGGCGCGCCGCCACTGCCTCGACCAGGTCGGCCGCCAAGGCGACGCCGTCACCATCGAGCAGGGCCACGGCGGCATTCATCCGTGCCAGGGCGCGCTCGCGCGGGACGATGTCCGTCGATGGCTCGGCAGATGCCAGAAGCAGGTCGTTCGGCGTGACGGCCAGCACCTCGCTGATGCGGACCAGCGTCGCCAGGTCCGGTTCACGCGTACCGCCGACGTAATGGCCGTACCGCCGCTCGGTCAGGCCGGCCCGGCGGGCGACCTCGGCATCCGAGAGGCCGAGGTCCCTGGCACGGCGACGAAGGGTGTGTGCGAATGCGTCCATGCGAACGAATTGTTCGCATGGTTGAGCACACGGTCCATGTACGATATGTTCCTATTAGCGTGCCCATTACGTGCGCATGAAACAACCGGGCTTGGGAAAGGAGGGGGGAGATGAGGCTGCGATGGATGGTGCTGGGCTTTTCACTTTTGGCCTGCGGCTGCCAGACCCAAAACCAGGGAGGTGCGCCGGCCGTGCAGCGTGCCGCCGCCCCGCCGCCGACGGACGGCTGGACGATCAACAGGACGCTGACCCCGCCCGCGGCCAAGGACCCCACCCTGGTTGTCCGCCTGTGCCTGGCGAAGACGGGCGAAGCCTGGACCGCCGCGGGGGAGACCTGCGACCTGTCCAAGTCCGGCAGCGAGCGGCTCGTCCTCGACTACGAGACGAAGACCATCACCGTCGACGCTCGGGCGCCGACGCAGGCCGAGCTATCGGCCTCGGGCAAGGGGCACCACGCCGCCAAGGGATCGACGGGCAATCCCAAGGGGACCGAGTGGGAGTGCTTCTACGGCCTGTTCGGGACCGGCGGATTGGGACCCAATCGCAGCGCCGGCTACAGCATCTGCACATCGGACTTCGCCTCAAATGCGAGCATCGCCGCGTCGGTGATGGGCTTGCCCAACCTGGCCTTCGCCACCGCGCGCTCGCTGGTCGGAATCAACGAGGACAAGGTCCGGGAAGCGCTCAGGCAGTCGGGCGGACTCGACAGCGGGCGAAATATCGTGGTGGCGCGGATCGTCGTGCAAATGCGCACGGCCGTCGACTTGGCCGAGTACGACGCACTGCTGGCCCGGTACGAAACCAATCTGCCGGAGAATTTCCGGACGGCGCTCGATCCCCAATACCGGAGGGAAGTGGCCGATGCCAGTCCTCAACGCCTGAAGGTGGTGGCCGAGCGGCAGGCCGCCACCGAAAAGGCCCGGCAGGAACTCGTTGCCCGGGCGCAGCAAGTGGTCGAAGCCGAAGCGGCCGAACGGCAACGCCGGCTGGAAGCCGACCGCGCCGTCATGGCCGGCGCCAAACGCGGCGACACCGTGTGCTCGAAGAAGGGAGTCTACCGCGCCGAATATGTCGGCTACCTCGAGGGCCGCGACGGCGACAACGTCCAAGTCCGCATCGCCGGCACCGCTTCGGGAACCATGAGCGAGTTCCAGCCCCAGGAAATTCATTGGGTCAAGGTGTCCGAGTGGGCGCCATGCAACGTCTCCCACCGGTGAAATGGGCGAAAGCACGGCATTATGTAGCAGCTACCACCAGCTAGGCGGCGGCCGATCGGGTGATGCCGCTTTGGTCAATCATCGTCATCGAATGGGAGTTGCAGCGTATCCCCAAATCGAGGATAGGCACGATCCATAAGCCGCTGGAATTCTCTGATATTCGCCGATGCGCGCATCAACAATTTCACGTCAGACAAATATTTTTCCAGATGCTCCCGCCCTTCTTCTTCAGTCAAATGTTGGTGAAGCTTTGTAGCCGGACGACCATTTTTACCACGCTTCACAACACGCTGAAGCTCCTCGCGCACCCCTGGGGCAAGGCGATCATAAATGTCCTCCGTCCTTTTAGCGAAAATAAGGGGACGCTTCACAGATGTGGGATTGTATGTATATCCGTGAAGGCGAAACATTTCCCGATAGAATTCCGCGTCAAATGTTCGAACCCACGGGAGCGCTTCTTTCGATATATATTTTTCAAGAAGCTGTATCAAGGCGTCTTTAGCGCGTATGTCTTGAAATCCTGTCGCTTCGTCGACTAGGGAATCAATTGCTACGTTGGTCAGTGCTTCAAGTAGCCTCAGGCAGGCTTCGGCGATATGATGCTGACCCCGTACCAACTTTCGCGCCAAGTGGGCTTTTGCGTAAACCCAGCAAACATCCGGCAATAGCTGAGCGCGAAATCCAAGGGACCGGCCGCCCTGTCCACCTCCCTTCTCCGCCTCAAATACGATTGGAGTGGTCGAGCAGATTAACTCATTGGAAATAAATGGCAAAAGGTTCTTGGCCCTCAAAAAAGCCGGCAACTTGGCGAGCACCGGGTCTCCTGCGCTTTTAGGTGTTGGGGCGCGTCCGAGGACGTTCAGAAACCCCGCCTGGGTGAGCACGCGCGTATTTTTGACGTCATCCAATACGGCGCACGGGATGTTTCCAACTCTGAGTACCCCAGTTACGATCGCCTTGGGAACCGGCCCTGTTTCCGGAATTTCGGTGGGAGCCCATCGCGCTGCGGCACCGCGCCGCGCGATTTCGCTTCTTTCCTCTGGCGAAAGCGTCTCGGCTCGCCGCTTGCCGCCCATGCTTTGGGGAGAATCCGACATTGCGCCCTCCGACTAACAGGCAATGAGTAAGCATATGCTTGCTTGCTAGTGCTTGCAAGATAGAACGTGAACGCATGTCCGGATGCTTGCAGAAACCCCTTGCGAAAAGGGGGCTCCGGGATTAGCGTGAGTCCGTCATCGCATAGGGCGGGACTCCCCTGGCGCCGCACAACCAGCGCCAGGGATAACGGTATCGCAGAGGAGTAGGAGGCCTATGTCACCTGAGTGACCCACTCCAGCTAGACCCGGCTGGAGTGGTGTAGCGAGCCGGCGCCAAGTGTATCAGCACAAAGCGCCGGTTCGCAGGGTCGTTGTACTCGAAACGCGCCGAGTCCTCCATAGACGATGAGGATTCTAGCGTTTCGAGGTTCGATTTGCAACCCGAAACAACGGAGTCCTACCCATGGACACGGACGATACCCCTCGCCCCGATGACAGGGGCGATGTCATCTTCACCGCCTACATCACCCTTCGGAACGGCCGCCGGCTGTATGCCGCAAGCGTCGGCCTGAAGGCGTTCTGCATCCCCGTCAAGAAGCGCCTGACCTAGGTCGGGCCAGAACGCCTGGGGTGGAGTGCAGAATGCGCCCACCCTTATTCCCCAGAGATCGGCACGCTCTTGCAGCCGATTGCATCAAGGCACTGGACCAGGAAGACCGCGGTGAATTTACCCCGGCTGATCTTGTTGGCGATGTTCTCCGGCGTCTCATGCACGCCAAGCCCGGCCAACTGTCCGGCCAGTTGCTCATAGGTGACGTTCCGGCGCTTTAGCTCCGCCTTGAGCAACCCCTTCACCCGATCTGCCCATTCCTTGTCAGTCGCCATCGCATGGTCCCCATCACCAGCCGTGATGGATATCATCATATGCGATAGAATGCCGTTGACAAGCGGAGTCTCAAGGGTCATCATTTGCGATATAAAGTTCATCGCAAACGGTATATCGCCATGTCCCAGCACTTCCTCCTCTCCGCCGCCGCCAGGTCGATCTCCTTGGCCCGCGTGTTCCGGATGACGGAGGAAGAGGCCGTGTCCGTGTTCCAGCGCATCCGCTGGGACGACACGGACGGCAAGCCGGTCTGCCCGCACTGTGGCTGCCCCACCTGCTACTTCTGCCCCAAGGCCGACAACGCCCCGCGCTGGCGCTGCAAGGCCTGCCGCAAGGATTTCAGCGTCACCTCGGGCACGCTGTTCGCCTACCACAAACTGCCGATCCGCACCTACCTCGCGGCGATCGTCATCTTCTGCAACGAGGTGAAGGGCAAGAGCGCGCTGGCGCTGTCCCGCGATCTCGGCGTCCAGTACAAGACCGCGTTCGTGATGAGCCACAAGCTGCGCGAGGCGATGGCGGCGGAGATCCGGGGCGCGCGCCTCGGCGGAGAAGGCAAAGAGGCCGAGATTGATGGTGCCTACTTCGGCGGGCACGTCCGCCCCGCCAACATGAAGGCCGATCGGGTCGACCGGCGACTGACCGAGAACCAGACCGGCAAGCGGCAGTGCGTGGTCGTGGTGCGTGAGCGCAACGGCCGCACCGTCACCAAGGCCTTCCCGTCCGAGGATGCCGCCGCCTCGTTCATCAAGAGCCGCCTGGACCGCAAGACTTCGGTCCATGCCGACGAGTCCCCCGCCTGGAACGTCCTGCACGCCCACTATGCCATGAACCGCGTGAACCATCAGGAGGGCTACAGCATCGATGGCGCCTGCACCAACGGGGCGGAAAGCTACTTCTCCCGCCTGCGTCGCGCTGAAATCGGCCATCACCACCACATCAGCGGCGTCTACATCGATCGGTACGCACAGGAAGCGGCTTTCCGGGAAGACCATCGTCGCGACCCGAACGGGGCGCAGTTCCGCACGGTGGCGGGGCTGGTTGCTTCCAACGGGCCAAGCGTCGATTTCTGCGGCTACTGGCAGCGGAACAAGGCTGCGTAAGCCTCCTCTGCGCGCGGCGCGCAGAAAGCCTACGCAGAAGGCGCGGGGTTGGGAGTGCCCAAGTTTGAAATTCTGTTTGGCCGCACTTTCGGCGGCTGTCGTCTCCCATGGGCTTGGCCCCCTCGGGGCCGGGTGATAATATGAACAATCGACCGACAGGGTTGACCATAGGGGCTTCGTCGCTGTCGTGGGGGGGGCAAATGATGACGGCAGACGTCGAGGTTTTTCACTTCGAAGAGGATAAACCTAGCTTCGAGGGCTTAGGTCGTCAGAACGGATTTCGGTACTGGCTTGCTTCGGATCTTATGCGGGTTCTGGACTATTCCGCCATGGCTCCGATTCTAAATGCTGTCAACAAGGCAATGGCAGCGTGCGCCCAACTTAACATACCAATTGCAGAAAATTTTACCGAGACAAAGACGGCCACCGGCGGAAAGGATTGGAAGCTTTCCCGCTTTGCCTGCTACCTAACGGCTATGAATGGAGACCCCAAGAAGCCGATGGTGGCCAAGGCACAGGCGTATTTTATCACATTAGCAGAAGCATTCCGACAGCAGGCGCAAGATGCGGAGTCAATTGAAAGAGTGGTTATTAGGGGAGAGGTAACGGATAGAGAGACATCTTTGAGCGCAACAGTACACTCGCGCGGAATTGAGACGATTCAGTTCTTCCAGAATGCCGGATATCGCGGAATGTACAATCTTGATCTTAAGCAGATCAAGGCGAAGAAGGGCGTCCCAGAGGGCAGATCTGCCCTTGACTTTATGGGGAGCACAGAGCTAGCCGCTAACCTTTTCCGAATAACCCAAACTGAGGAAAAAATTCGGAACGAGGATATAACTGGACAGAAGCGGCTAGAGCGAGCGGCCGAAGTTGTTGGGAAGGGCGTGCGCCAATCAATGATTGAATTAAGCGGCGTGCCGCCAGAGCGGCTGCCCGCAGCAGAGGACATCCGGAAGGTAAAATCAGCCATCAAAAACACGGGAAAGGAATATGCTAAGATCGACGCTCCGAAGAATAAAGCCAAGAAGTAGCGGGGCGATTATGGAACCCACTTGCAATATGTTGCCAGTCGCTTCGGCGAAGCCCCATGCAAGCCCGTCACGCCACCCGCCAAGCCGCCGCCCCGCCGACGTCGACCCGCTCTATGGTCCCCTTGGCGCGGTTGAGCGTCCCCAGCACGGTCTTCTGCACCAGTTCCCGCGTGCGCCTGTCGTCGGCGGGTATGCCCTTCCGCTCCATGAGGTGCGCGGCTATGTCGGCCGTCGTCACTGGCGCCGGGGCGTCGCGGAGTACGTCGAACACCATGCGGGCACACTCTCCGGGCTGGAACCAGTCGTTCCGCTCGTAGGTGCGCTTGGCCCGGATTGTCTCCGGCTTGGCGTCGGGATCGAAAAGGCGGATGGTGGCGTCCACATGCGCCAGGTCGGCGCGGCGCTGGGCAATCTGCTTCTCCAGCGACTGGACGATGCCGGCAACCTCGGCCCGCTTTTCCCGGAGGGCGGAAATGACGTGGGGCTCGGCCATGGCTTCTTGCTCCGTGGTGGAGCGGGAAGCCTAGGAAATCAGCGCTTGGCGGGGAAGGCCGTCGTGGTGGTGGTTGCTACATAATGCCGCGAAAGCATGCCAGCCCTACGGCAGGAAATCGCTACCGCAATCGCCGTGAGCTATCTAAAAAAGTCGTCCTTTGGGGGCGCCACACCACCGATAACGCGCTGTACGCACGTGACGGTTAATCTCATCGATCTTCGCTCAGAGACCCTGTAACCCCCTGAAGGGGGGCACCGCGCATCCGCCCCGCCGTTCCGTCCAAGGTATGCTCTCGATACTCGTGCGGGAGATGGATAGCGCGCCCCAATGACCCTATTGCCGAACACACTTGGCCTGGAGGCTGCCTATGGCTGAGGCAGCGCGTCAGCCGCGTGTCCGACCCTTGCCCCGCTATTGGACGGCCGATGACGTCGCGGCCCGGCTCGGCAAAAGTGCCGGCTGGTTGCGGCAGCGGTGGCATGACTTAGAAATGCAGGGGTTCCCGCGTCCCGATCCGCTGCTCGGATACGACAGCCACGCGGTCGAACAATGGTGTGACAGACGATCCGGCCTGAACCGAAACGGGCCAGGAACGGGGTCGGAAGAGGAAAAGGCGTTGGCGGCGATTCTTGGATGGTGACCGATGGGCGTGATCAAACTTCCTTACCTCAACGTCTACAAAGACCGTCATGGCAAATGGCGGGCCTACTATCGCCGTGCCGGCCAGCGCATTACCGTGCCGGGAGACATCGGCTCGGCGGAATTCATCGCCGCCTACCAGCGCATCCACGCCACCTTCGAGCATGACGGCAAGAGCCGCTCGGGGGTCGGCACTTTCGGCCATCTGCTGGAGACCTACTATGCGGCGCCAGAATTCAACCAATTGCGCGACTCCACAAAGTCAGAATACAAACGCCACCTTGAGCCAATGCGGGAGAAACTCGCCCATATTGGCCTGTCAGGAATAACCAAGAAGGTGGCGCTGGCATGGCGCGACAGCCTCCAGGACCGCCCGACCAAAGCGAATGGAGCAATGGCCGTCCTCAAGATCCTTTTCAACTTTGCCATTGATCGCGACATGGTCGAAACCAACCCGGTGCTGAGGGTAAAACCCCTCAAGATCGAAAGCGACGGGTGGCAACCTTGGCCGGCGGACAAGCTGGCAAAATTCGCGAAGGCCAGCAAAGGTGCCCCTCGCTCTGCCTTTTACCTGGCCCTCTACACCGGCCAGCGACGAGCAGACGTGCTGGCGATGCGGTGGGACGCCATCACCGATGGCGGTATCAGCGTGAAGCAGGAGAAGACGAATGCCATGGTGTGGGTCCCACTCCACCCCATCCTGGCCGCCGAACTGGCGAAAGTCGATCGGAAAGGCCTGACCATTGTGCAGCGTAAGGACGGCCGGCCGTATACGGACGACGGTTTCGGATCAGTCTGGAACCGAGAGGTCCATCGGCTCGGATGTGCCCGCCTACCGTTCCATGGGCTGCGCAAAAACGCCACCAACCGCATGTTCGAGGCTGGCTGCACGCCCCAGCAGGTACAGGCCATCACCGGCCATGCCACCCTGGAAATGGTCGAGCATTATGGCAAGGGCGCCAACCAAAAAAAGCTGGCCAAACAGGCCATGCGCAGGCTTACCGAGGGTGGCGAGGAGGACAAGGCGTGAACTGAACCACCCGGTTCAGTGACTAACCGCCGACGGAAAAGTGACTAACACTTCCCGTTCCCCTGCCGTTCCAACGCCCCGGTTCCATCGAAAACGTCAATGAAACCAGGGCGTTGGAGGCTAGAAACTTGGGGCGAGAGATGGGAATCGAACCCACGACATCCAGAACCACAATCTGGCGCTCTAACCAACTGAGCTACTCCCGCCGCAGGGAGGCGAGATGTTTAGCGAAGTGGCGCCGGTGCCGTCAAGGGGGGCTTTCACCACGCGCAAGAATCGGGCATGCTCGCCTCGCGGGATTGCGGGGGAATGCCATGACCGAAGCGTCGCTGCGTCTAGCGCTGGACGGGGATCTCGCCACCGTCACCCTGTCGCGCCCCGAGGTGCACAACGCGCTCGACGAAACGCTGATCGGCAACATCGCCCAGGCGTTCCAGAAGCTGTCGGTGGCCGAGGCGGTGCGGGTGGTGGTGCTGGCGGCCGAGGGCGCCACCTTCTGCGCCGGCGCCGACATCGCCGGGCTGCGCCGCACCGCGTCGCAATCGGCCGAGGAGCATCGGCGGGACGCCATGCAGATCGCGGTAATGCTCGACGCCATCGACCGCTGCGCCAAGCCGGTGGTGGCGATGGTGCAGGGCGCGGCGCTGGGCGGCGGCGTCGGTCTGGTCGCCGCCGCCGACATCGTCATCGCATCGGAGGCTGCCAGCTTCGGCGTGACCGAGGTGCGGCTGGGGCTGGGCCCCGACGTCATCGGCCCCTACGTCCTCGCCGCCATGGGCGCCAGGGCGTGCCGGCGCTATTTCCTCACCGGCGAGCGCTTCGACGCGCGCGAGGCCTGCCGGCTCGGCCTGGTGCACGCGGTGGTCGCCCCCGACCGGATGGCCGAGGCCCAGGCACGCATGGTCGAGGCCCTGCGGAAAGGCGCGCCCAAGGCGCAGGCCGAGGCGAAGGAATTCGTCCGCGTCGTCCGGGACATGCCTTCGGGGCCGGATATGATGCGGTGGACGGTCGGCCGGCTGGCCGAGCAGCGGGTCGGCGGCGAGGCGCCCGAAGGCCTGGCCGCCTTCCTGGAAAAGCGCATGCCGGCCTGGAGCGCCTGAACGCCCCCAGGCCCGGCAATCAATGCTTGCGAACGTGGGCTTCGAGCAGGCCTTCGGAAATGCGCAGGTTGATGGTCGCCAGCGCGTCGACGACGTCGTCCGGGATCTCGATGCCGTAGCGGAAGGTGGTGTCGGCGACGAACTGCGTCAGGCGGCAGAGGTTTTCCTTGACCTCTTCCGGCAGCAGGCAATTGTCCATGCTCACCAGGGTCTTGATCGCCACCCACAGCTGCAGGTTCTGGTCGAGCGCATCGCACAGGGCCGCCTTGTCGGCGCGGGCCGAGCGCGCCTGGTCGAGCATCACCGCCGCCTGCGCCAGCCCGAACGCTTCGATTTCAGGCAGCGACAACATGCTGAGGTCGACATTGTCGTTCATGTACGTTCCCCACTCCTGGCTGGTGGTCCTCCCCAGACGCTTGGTTCCCAAGCGTGTGGACAAGGAGGCCCACGAGAGCCGGCCGAATTTCGTTTCCTTAGCAATATTGGGGCACGAGTCTTAAAAATTTGGTTACCGCGCACAAAAAAGCCCCTTCCCTGCGTAAGGGAAGGGGAAGTGCGCGAAGAGCGCCTCTTGTAGAGGCCGTTCGTATCGAATCCGTGAACGCGACGGTGATTGCCCGGACCGTCGCCGACGGTTATGGTCGGGGCCTCGCGCGGCGGCAGGAGAGTGTCATGGACGAGCGCCAGATGTATTCGGAGATCAACGCCCTGGTGGGGGCCGTCGCCAAGGCGCTGACGGTCAGCGAGATGGAGGTGATCACCGCCATCGAACAGGGCCGCCTGGGCCTGGAGATGCTCACCGACGCCGACGGCCGCAACTTCATCGAGGCGACCTGCGACGGCAAGGCCGTGCGGGTCTACCACGGCGCCATCTTCCGCCCCGAGGACCGCCCCGAGGAGCCCGCCGAAGGCGGCGGCTGCGGCGGTGGCTGTTCCTGCGGACACTAGTATCTGAGCGCACACGGCTCTAGCCCCACCGGGAGGGATGCAATCGCGGCGCGGCGGCTCGACATGGCGGAAATTCCCCGCCGTCGAGGATGTCCGCCATGGCGCCCCGTTCCCTGCCCGCCGTCGTCGTTCTGCTCGCCGCCCTTGCCGCCGGCACCGCCCGGGCCGGCACCAGCGAGGGCGTGGCCGCCTACGGGCGCGGTGATTACGCCGCGGCGATGCGGGAATTCGCCCCCGCCGCCGCGGCCGGCGACGTCGAATCGCAGGTCATGATGGGCCGCCTCTATGCCATGGGCCTGGGCGTGCCGCAGGACTTCGCGCAGGCCTGGGTATGGAACCAGCGCGCCGCCAGCCGCGGCAATCGCGAGGCGGACGCAGCCAGGGTCACCATGGAAAGCGTCCTCACCCCGGCCCAATTGGCCGAGGCCCGCCGGATGGCCGAAACACCCACCACCCCGACGGTGACCGCCGAAACCGTCACCACCCCGACGGTGACGGTGACGGCCGCGGGCGCCCGCACCATCGTCCTCGACCAGCGGCCGCACGGCGTCGTCGCGCCGCCCCCAATGCCGCCCGTGGCCGCGTCGGGCCCACCGGTCTGGGTCGGCCAGGAAATCGCCGCCGGCACCCGTCGCCGCTGACCCCGCCCCAGAGTCTTTTTCGCTGGATTTTTCGGATGATGTATGGCAAGTTGTCTTTGTATTTGTCTGTGCTGTGAGGAGACCAGAATGGACGTCACAGGCATAGCGCTTCAGAGCCAAGCGCATGATATGGCGGAGGCGCCCCAGAAAGGTGCCGCCCAGCAACACCAAGCCGACCAGGGCCAAGCCACCCAGGTCCAGGCGCCGGAGCCCAAGCCGGTGGTCAGCCCGGTAGTCAAGATCGACGGTCCGACCGGCGCGGCCGTGCTGTCGTTCCGCGACCCCAATTCGGGCGACCAGACCTTCCAGGTCCCGTCACGGACCGCGCTGGCGTACGAACGGCGGCAGCTGCTGACGGGCGCCGAGAACGCGCACGGCAGTGAGTTGAAGGCTTAGCCGAATCGGGCGCACGCGGTCGCTGCGCCCGTCGTGGCTGTCACGGTTTTCGGCCTCCAGGCGCGTCGCCTGCGGGGGCTGTTGGTCTTTTTCCCGTGGGCCGCGGCATCCGGGGGCTGAATGACGCAGGCAGGCGGAGAGCCGCAACTCACCGTAGGCGCGCTGGTGGCCAAGGCCGGCGCCGTACGGGCCGGACGGCCGGACGAAGCCGCCGGGTATCTGCGCCAGGCCGTCGCGCTGGCCCCTTTCCTGCCCACCCTCCACTTCGACCTCGGCAATGTCCTGGCCGAATGCGGTCGCGTCGCCGAGGCGGCGGCGGCTTTCCGCCATGCCGTCGCGCTCCGCCCGGATTACGCCGAGGCCCTGGCCAACCTGGGGGTGGCGCTGCACCGCCTGGGCCGGCTGGAAGAGGCGGCGGACGCCCATCGGCAGGCGCTGGCGCTGCGCCCCGACATCGCCGAAATCCCCTACAATCTCGGCAACACGCTGCAGGGCCTCGGCCGCTTCGCCGAATCGGTGGCAGCCTACCTCCAGGCTTTGGAGGCCCGCCCCGCCTATCCGCAGGCATGGTCGAACCTGGGCAATGCCCTGAGGGCGGTGGGCAAGCCCCAGGACGCCATCATCGCCTATCGCCAGGCGATCGAGCTGCTGCCCGCCTATCCCGAGGCCCACAGCAATCTCGGCCTGGCGCTGCAGGACCTGGGGGAGACGGACGCGGCGATCGCCGCCTACCGGCAGGCGGTCGCCATCGATTCCGGCTTCGCCAAGGCCCACCACAATCTCGGCAACGTGCTGAAGGATCTGGGCCGGGTCGCCGAGGCGCTGGACGCCTACCGCCGGGCCTTCGCCCTCGATTCCGGCTTGGCCGAAGCGCTCGCCGCCATCGTCCATCTGCGCCAGCAGATCTGCGACTGGCCCGCCCTGGCCGCCGAGGAAGCCGCGCTGCTGGAGGCCGTCCGCCGCGGCGCCCGGGTGGCGCCGATGATCCTCAACGCCATCCCCGCGGCCGGAGCGGCCGACCAGCTGGCCTGCGCCCGCATCTGGGCGGAGGCCTTCCGGGTGCCGCCCGAGACCGTCTTCGCCCACGCGTCGCCGCAGGCGGCGGAGCGGCCGCTCCGCATCGGCTACCTGTCGGCGGATTTCCACAATCACGCCACCGCCCATCTGATGGCGCAAGTGTTCGAGCGGCACGACCGCGGTCGCGTCGGCGTTACCGGCTATTCCCTCGGCCCCGACGACGGCAGCGCCATGCGCCGCCGGCTGGCCGCCGCCTTCGATTGTTTCGTCGATCTCCGCGGACTGGGCCATGCCGAGGCGGCGCTTCGCATCGCCGAGGACGGCATCGACATCCTGGTCGATCTCAAGGGCTACAGCCAGAACGCCCGGACCCAGATCCTGGCGTGGCGGCCGGCCCCGATCCAAGTCAATTACCTGGCTTATCCCGGCACCATGGGCGCCGACTTCATCGACTACCTGATCGCCGACCGCTTCGTCGTGCCGGCCGATCGCCAGCCGTTCTTCACCGAGCGGCTGGTCCACCTGCCGGACTGCTATCAGCCCAGCGACACCAGCCGCGCGGTGGCGCCGCCGCCGCCGCGAGCCGCCTGCGGCCTGCCCGAGGCCGGGATCGTGTTCTGCTGCTTCAACAATCCCTACAAGCTGACGCCGGATTTCTTCACCATCTGGATGGGCCTGCTGGCGGCGGTTCCGGGCAGCGTGCTGTGGCTGCTGGAGACCAATCCCTTGGTCGCCGCCAACCTGCGGAAGGAGGCGGCGGCGCGCGGCATCGCCGCCGATCGGCTGGTGTTCGCCGCCAAGCTGTCGCCGGCCGAGCATCTGGCCCGCCACCGCTGCGCCGACCTGTTCCTCGACACCCTGCCCTGCAACGCCCACACCACCGCCAGCGACGCCTTGTGGGCCGGCCTGCCGGTGGTCACCTGCGCCGGCGACACCTTCGCCGGGCGGGTCGCCGGCAGCCTTCTGCACGCGCTCGGCCTCCCCGACCTGGTGACCGCGTCGGTCGAGGATTACCAACGCCTGGCCTTACGGCTGGCGCGCGAACCGGGGCTGCTGGCCGAAATCCGCGCCACCCTGGCGCGTAACCGGGCGACCGCGCCGCTGTTCGACGGCGCGCGGCTGACCGCCAACCTCGAACGGGCCTACATGCGCATGTGGGAACGCCGGCGCGCCGGCGGCGAACCCGCTCCGTTCTCGGTGGAATAGACCGGGCATTGACAAGTGGAGGACCTCGGCCCAATGTGAGCGTTCGTTCACTCACATTGGGCCGAGGTCTGCATGCTCGACATCAAGCGTCGGCAAGTCCTGGCAGGTTTGCTGGCGCTGCTTCCGGCGCCAAGGCCGCTGGCCGCGATGGCGTGCGACGACGGCAGGCCGGTAGCCCTGGGGGAAACGCGGCGAATCTTCATCGATGCCGCCAACCCCGCCGAAACCTGGGCCGATATCGCCCGCCCCGACGACGCCGAGGCCATGCGAGGGCTGGTGAGGGCCGTCATGGCCGATGTCCGCCGCAAACCGTCGTGGGCGGCAGGCTGGAGCATCGCCACCAAGTTCGCCTACTACGCCATCTACAAGCCGTTCGGCCTCTACATGGCGGAAAGCGACTATTTCGCCGGGCTGTTGGGGCCGAAGCTGGTGGCCAAGTCCGACATGGCGGGACTGCAGCGCCTGTACACCCTGGCCCATGCCGGCTGTTCCACCGTGCTGGCCTGGGACGCGCGGCGCAATCGAATGGTCCATTTCCGCAGCCTGGACTGGCCGTCGGCCGACGCCATCGCCAAGGCCACCCGCATCTTCGCCGGAACCCGCCGCGATGGGTCCACCGCGTTTTCGGCCGCCGGCATCCTGGGGATGACCGGGCTGCTGACGGCGGTAAAGCCGGGCTTCTCGGTGGCCATCAACTTCGCGCCATGGAAGGGCACCTCGTTCTCGCTGAACGCCGACCCGACCTTCCTGGTGCGCCAATTGATGACGTCCGCAGTCGCCAGCTACCACGAGGCCTTCCGGGTCATCGAGGCCTGGCATCCCGGCGCCCCGGTGTTCATCAGCCTGTGCGGCATCGCCAAGGGCGAGGGCTGCGTCTTCGAGTTCGGCGCCGCCTGGGACGAGCACGGCCCCTGCCATCCCATCGGCATTGGCGAGCGGGACTTCCTGATCCAGACCAACCATTTCGACGAATCCGGCCCTTTCGCGCGCCAGAACCGCGCCCAGGCCGCGGGATCGCCCTGGGACGACCCGGCCTGGGACGCCCACACCATCCTGGAAACCTCGGTGGCACGAAAGACCCTGATCGAGCAGGCGCTGCTTGCGGCCTATGGCGCCGGCCAGGACTTCGATGTGGAGGAGACCCTGCGCGAGGCCTTCATCCGCCGGCCGGTGTGGAACTGCGAGACCGCCCAGTGGGTGGGCATGAGTCCCGAGGCAGGGCAGATGCGGGCATGGATCCGAAGCCCGGCATTAGACGGGAGGCAGCCGCCGGCAGGCCTCATGCCGCGATCATCTCCATGACGCGGTAAAATGTCGAGGTACCGATGCCGTCATCGTCGTTCCACAGGCCGAGGTAATCGCTGCGGCGCTCCCGCAGAATTTCGCCCAGCCGCTCGGAATAGGTCGCGGCGTCGCCGTTGGCGGCTTCCCTGAGACCGGCCTCGATCTCGGCGATCGCCGCCAGGGCCAGCTTGGCCGATCCCAGGTCTCCGCGTTCCAGCAACTTCTTCGCGTAGCGGCGTTCCTCGCGCAGAACGCCGGCGATCCCGGCCACCAATTCGGACCTTGCCATCGTCCTCTCCCCATCGAACCCTCGGAGGGACAGACTATTCCATCTTCGTGTGGCGGAATCGTGGAGAGGAGTTCGGCCTTTCTCCGCTAGTCCCGCACCTCGAGCAATTCGACGTCGAAGATCAGGGTGGCGTTCGGCGGAATGACACCGCCGGCGCCGCGGGCGCCATAGCCGAGTTCCGGCGGGATGATGAGCGTGCGCTTGCCGCCGACCCTCATCGTGGCGACGCCCTCGTCCCAGCCGGGGATGACGCGGCCGCGGCCGATGGGAAACGTAAATGGCTGGCCACGGTCGACCGAGCTGTCGAACTTCGTGCCCTTGGCCCCGTTCTTATCCAGCCAGCCGGTGTAGTGCATGACGCAGATCTGCCCGCCCATGGGTTTGGCACCGCTGCCGACCGTGGTGTCGATGATCTGCAAGCCGGATGGCGTGGTGACCACCATCCCGGCGGTTTGAGCCGACGCCGTGGCCGGAACGCTGGCGGCGAGAAAGCCGATCGACGCGGCGACTACGGCGAGCGCCACGCGTACACGATGGAAAATCCGCAAATTCACCTCCCTGATCAATGGTTCAGCGCCTGCATGGCCTGGGCATGGTAGCGTTCGCCGGCCGCCGCCCCGAGCGGGAAGATATCGTCGAGGCGCCGCAGCTCGTCGGCGTCGAGGCAGACGGTCAACGCCCCCAGATTCTCTTCCAGCAAGGCGACATGCTTGGTGCCGGGAATGGGAATGACGTCCTCGCCCTGCGCCAGCACCCAGGCAATGGCCAATTGCGCCGGCGTGCAGCCCTTGGCCCCGGCCATCGTCTGCACCGCGCGCGCCAGCCGGAGATTATCGTCGAAGTTGGCGGCGGCGAAGCGGGGATGATGGCGGCGCCAATCACCTTCGGGAAGGTCCTCGGGGCGCTGGAACCTGCCGGTGAGAAAGCCCCGGCCGAGCGGGCTGTAGGCGACGAAGCGAATGCCGAGGTCCCGGCAGGTGGCCAGGATCCCGGTTTCCGGGTCGCGGGTCCACAGCGAATATTCCATCTGCAAGGCGGCGATGGGATGGACCGCGGCGGCCCGGCGCAAGGTGGCCGGCGCCGCCTCGGACATGCCGAGGAAGCGGACCTTGCCTTGGCGCACCAGATCGGCCATCGCGCCGATGGTGTCCTCGATCGGAGTCGCGGGGTCGACGCGATGCTGATAATAGAGGTCGATGACCTCGACGCCCAGGCGGCGCAGACTGGCCTCGCAGCATTGCTTCACATATTCGGGACGGCCGTTGACGCCGAGGAACGCGCCATCGGCCCCGCGGACATTTCCGAACTTGGTGGCCAGCACCACTTGGGCGCGGCGGTCGCGGACGGCGCGGCCGACCAGTTCCTCGTTGCGCCCGCAGCCGTACATGTCGGCGGTATCGAGAAGATTGACGCCGAGATCGAGGGCGCGGTGGATGGTGGCGATCGATTCGGCCTCGCTGCCGCCGACGTAGAAGTCGGACATGCCCATGCAGCCGAGCCCGAGGGCCGAAACGGGAAGGCTGGGGGCGAGAAATCGAGTCTGCATCGCACGGCTCCCGAATGATTCAAACGGTTTCCAGCATCGGATAGTCGGTGTAGCCGGCCGGCCCGGACGCGAAGAAGGTTTCCGGCTTCGGCTGGTTCAACGGCGCGTCCAGCGCCAGGCGGCGGGGCAGGTCGGGGTTGGCGATGAACAGCTGTCCGAACGCCACGGCATCGGCCTCGCCGGCTTGCAGCACCGATTCGGCGGTCGCCTTGGTGAGTCCCTCGTTGGCGATGAAGACTCCCCCGAACGCCGCCTTCAGCTTGGGGCCGATGCGATTGTCGCCCAGCGATTCGCGGGCGAAGATGAAGGCGATGCGGCGCTTGCCCATCTCGTGTGCGACATAGCCGAACGTGGCCGCCGGATCGGAATCGCCCATGCTGTGTGCATCCCCCCGCGGCGCCAGGTGCAAACCGACACGATCGGCGCCCCAGACGGCGATGGCGGCGTCGGTGACCTCCAGCATCAGGCGGGCGCGGTTCTCGATGGAACCGCCGTACCGGTCGGTCCTGCGGTTGGTGCGGTCCTGCAGGAACTGATCGAGCAGATAGCCGTTGGCGCCATGGATTTCAACACCGTCGAACCCGGCCCGCCGGGCGTTCTCGGCTGCCTTGCCGTATGCGGCGACGATGCCGGGAATTTCGTCGGTGGCCAGGGCGCGGGGGACCACGTAAGGCCGTTCCGGGCGGACCAGGCTGACATGGCCCTCGGCGGCGATGGCGGAGGGCGCCACCGGCAGGGCGCCGTCCAGGAAGACCGGATCGGAAATCCGCCCCACATGCCACAGCTGCATGACGATGCGGCCGCCGGCGGCATGGACGGCGGCGGTGACCGTCTTCCAGCCATCGACCTGCGCCTCCGACCAGATGCCGGGCGTGTCGGCGTAGCCCACCCCCATGGGGGTGATCGCCGTCGCCTCGCTGAGGATCAATCCGGCCGACGCCCGCTGCACGTAATGTTCGGCCATCAGCGCGTTGGGGATTCGCGACGCCCCGGCCCGGGCGCGGGTCAACGGCGCCATGACGATGCGGTTGGGGCAATGCAGCGCGCCGATGGTGATCGGATCGAATAGCGTCGGCATGGGCAGGCTCTCCACGAGTTTCGGCCCGCAGAGTACACCCCATGCCACCATCGCGCACTTGCGGTTTCCGAATAGGCGCCCGCGCCTTACCAAACCGTAATCCCCCGGCAACGCTGCCGTAAGCTTCGGACAGGCACCATGGCGTCATTGAGGTCAGGGACGGAACGACGGTTTTGCGCTCCCCGTCATCCCTCCCCTCCCGGCGGACCGAACTCCCCGGTGACCCGGCGCCCCGTCTGATCCCCCTCGGATGGTGCGCCAGCAGCAGACCCGGCCGCTCCCCCTGGCCGGGCGACGGAAATGGCCCCCGCAGCCTCCCACCGGTTGCGGGGGCTTTCCTTTGCGGCAAGCGCGGGAGTATCGTCCTTTGGCCATGCGAATCCTGTTGATCGAAGACGATGCCGAAGCGGCCGCCTACATGGCCAAGGGCCTGCGTGAGGCCGGGCATACCGTCGACACCGCCGGCGACGGCAACGACGGGCTGTTTCTCGCCACCACCGAGCGCTACGACGTCATGGTGGTCGACCGCATGCTGCCCGGCCTCGACGGCCTGTCGATCATCCAGGCGGTCCGCGGCGCCGGCAACAGCACCCCGGCGCTGATCCTGTCGGCGCTGGGCAAGGTCGACGACCGGGTCCGCGGCCTCAAGGCCGGCGGCGACGACTATCTGGTCAAGCCCTACGCCTTCGCCGAATTGCTGGCCCGCATCGAGGCGCTGGAGCGGCGCGCCAATCCCGCCGTGCCCGAGACCCGGCTCAAGGTCGAGAACCTCGAGATGGACCTGCTGGCCCGCACCGTCAGCCGCGCCGGCCGCGACATCGACGTGCAGCCGCGCGAATTCCGCCTGCTGGAATATTTGATGCGCCATGCCGGGCAGGTGGTCACCCGCACCATGCTGCTGGAGAACGTCTGGGAATATCATTTCGACCCGCAGACCAACCTCATCGACGTTCACATCAGCCGGTTGCGGCAGAAGGTGGACAAGGACTTCGACCAGCCGCTGATCCACACCGTCCGCGGCGCCGGATACACCCTGCGTGCGCCCCGCTGATCTTTTCCGCGCCACCACCTTCCGGATGGCCCTCGGCTATCTCGGCATCTTCATGGTGTCGGCGGTCGCGCTGCTGGGGCTGGTGTCGTGGACCACGTCGACCTTCATCGAGTGGCAGGTCCAGGAAACCGTCGAGGCCGAGGCCACCGGGCTGTCGGAAAAGTACCGCGAGCACGGCATCGAAGGCCTCGCCCAATTGGTCGCCAGCCGCGCCCGCCAGGACGACGAGCGCCGCAACCTCTACCTCCTGATCGCCCCCGACGGCGGCGTCGTGGCCGGCAACATCGATGCGTGGCCGGGACGGGTGGACGACGCCAACGGCTGGATCCGCTTCACCGTGCAGCGGAGTGTCGGCAACCGTCTTCCGGCCGAGGTGCTGGCCCACACCTTCGACCTCGAGAGCGGCTACCGCCTGCTGGTCGGCCGCTCGCTGGCCGAGGCCAAGCGGGTCAAGTCGGCGATCAACCGCGCCCTCGGATGGGGCCTGGCGCTGACCGTGCTGCTGGGAATCATCGGCGGCTACATGACCAGCCGCCACATGGTGCAGCGGGTCGAGGCGATGAGCCGCACCGCCCGGCGCATCGTCGGCGGCGACATGACCAGCCGCATGGGCCTGTCGGGCAGCGAGGATGAATTCGATCAGCTCGCCCGCTCGTTCAACGAGATGATGGACGAGATCGAGCGGCTGGTGGAGGGCGTGCGCACCGTCAGCGACAACATCGCCCACGACCTGCGCACCCCGTTGAACCGCCTGCGCAGCCGCATCGACCTCGCCCTGCTGGGCGAGCGCGACAGCGCCACCTTGCGGCGCACCCTGGAGGAAACCCTGGCCGAGGCCGACAACCTGCTGGCCACCTTCAACGCCCTGCTGACCATCTCGCACGCCGAATCCGGCGCCCGCCTGCACGGCTTCGAGCCCTTGGACCCCGCCCGCCTGGCAGCCGACGTGGTCGAACTCTACGAGCCGCTGGCCGAGGAAAAGGGCATCCGCCTCACCGCCGCCGCCCAGCCCGGCCTGTCGCTGTCGGGCGACCGCCACCTGCTGTTCCAGGCGCTGGCCAACCTGGTCGACAATGCCGTCAAGTACACGCCGCCCGGCGGCCTGGTGACGGTGACGGTGACCGTGGCCGCGACCGACGGCAGCATCGCGATGACCGTGGCCGATTCCGGCCCCGGCATTCCGGCCGAAGCCCGCGACCTGGTGCTGGAACGCTTCGTCCGCCTGGATTCTACCCGTTCGACCCCGGGCAACGGCCTCGGCCTGTCGCTGGTGCAGGCGGTGGCGCGCCTGCACGGGGCCGGTCTGGCGCTGGACGACAACGCCCCCGGCCTCAGCGTGCGGCTGGCGTTCGAGCGGTCGTGACCGCGCCCGTCACGCCGCCATCGAAATCGGCGCCGCATAGCCCTCCATGCGGTCGAGCAGCCAGCGGCTGAACTCCGCCTTGGGGGCGTCGCCGAGGTGGCTGCGCCATTCGTCGAGCAGCCGGCGCAAGGTGCCGTGGGTGGCGCCGCTGGCCGCCAGCGAACGGGTATGGGCGCGATTGCGCTCGGCGAGGACTTCCGGGGTCGGGCGGTTCGCCACCATCGCGGCGCTGTCCTGGAGCGCGGCATGGTCGCCGCCCAGCGGCGCCGTCGCCGCCAACTGGCGGATGGTCCGCCACAGGTCGAGATTGTAGGCGACGGCGGCTTCGCGTGCCGCCAGGCCGGCCGCGCGCTGCAGGCGCACCGTGCCGATTTCCATCGCCACCGCGATTTCGATGTCGAGCCGTTCCCCCCGCGTCATCATTGCCGTCATCGCCAGCTCCCCGATTCGTTGTTGGAGCAAGCATGCGGGAGTCCAACCCACGCGCGCAAATGCGCAAGCGCATAATTCCTTTACAATTGCCTGCCGCCGGACGGCGTCGGCACCACCCCTAAAGTTTAGAATTCTTCTGCTTCCGAGGTATGGGGCAACGGCGGTGCAACCTTGCCGTCGGGCAGGGGGCGGCCGTCGGCGAGGAGCACCCGGTGCATGATCACCACGTCGACCCAGCGGCCGAACTTGAAGCCGACGCCCCGCAGCACGCCCTCCTGGCGGAACCCCAGCGCCCGGTGGAGGCCGATCGAGCCCTGGTTGGCGGAATCGCCGATGACTCCGATCATCTGGCGGTATCCCAATTGGGTGCAGCATCCCACCAGCGCCGCCAGCAAGGCGCGGCCGATGCCGCGGCGGGCGACGAAGGGGGCGACGTAGATGGAATCCTCGACGGTGTAGCGATAGGCCGAGCGCTGCCGCCACGGCCCGGCATAGGTGTAGCCGAGCACCTCGCCCCGCTCCTCCGCCACCAGGAAGGGCAGGCCGCGCGCGACCACCGCGGCGCGGCGCCGTTCCATTTCATCGACCGAGGGGATCTCCTCCTCGAACGACGCGGCGGTGCGGCCGACGTAGAAGCCGTAGATCGCCTGGATGGCGGCCATGTCCGCCGCGGCGGCGGGACGGATCGCCACCGGCAGGGGCGACTGCGACAGGGCGCTCATGTCGGCATCGGCCCTGCGGCCAGCGTCGCCAGCGCCGCCACCACCCGCTCCAGGTCGGCGGACAGGCGGGCGAAGCCGGCGGTCTTGCCGTGCGCCTCCTCGTCCATGTAGAGGCTGCGGTTGAGTTCGATCTGCAGGGCGTGGCTGCCGAGCCGCGGCTGGCCGTAATGGCGGGTGGTGAAGCCGCCGGCATAGGGGGCGTTGCGCGCCACCCGGTAGCCCATCCCGAGCAGCGCGTCTTCGGCCACCTGGGCGATGGCCGGGGCGCAGGCGCCGCCGTAGCAGTCGCCCAGCACCACGTCGAAGCGCGACAGGCCGTGGTCGTGGTCGAGCGGGCCGCCCACCGACGGCATCGAGTGGCAATCGACCAGCACCGACCAGCCGAACTGCCTGCGGGTGGCCTCGATCAGCTGACGCAGGCGGGCGTGATAGGGGCGGTAGTAGTCGGCGATGCGCCGCTCGGCCTCGGCCACCGGCAGCTTGTCGCGGTAAATCTCGGCGCCGCTGGCCACCACCTTGGCGATGGTGCCGAGTCCCGCCGCCACCCGCGGGCTCCGCGTGTTTGCCTGGGCCGGCAGCGGATCGGAGAACATCGCCGGATCGAGTTCGTAGGGCTCGCGGTTGGGATCGCAGAAGGCGCGCGGAAACAGCGCCGCGATCAACGGCGCGCCGTAGGCGGGGACGAAGCCGAACAATTCGTCGACGAAGCTGTCCTCGGAGCGGCGCAGGCCATGGGAATCGAGACGCGACGCCTCGACGAAGTCGGCCGGATAGTCCCTCCCCGAATGGGGCGAGGCGAACACCAGCGGCACCATCTGGCGCGCCGGGGCGAGCACCTTGATGATGCCGGTATCGTCGAACGTGGCGAGTGCGATCGTGTCCATGGCGCACTGGTATTAACAGTTCGGCGCCCCGCTGTCACAGCCGGCATGTCGAAACGGCCGGGCGGACGGCGGGACGTCTCCGTCAGGGAAATGGCATCCCCGATCCGTATTTTGCAGGGTTTTCGGAAGGGCTTGCAATGGGGAGGAAAAGGCGATAGAAACGCGTCCCTCGGCGCGGCCGGCGAACCGTTCGTCCGCGCCCCTTCCGAACGGGCGGTTAGCTCAGCGGTAGAGCACTGTGTTGACATCGCAGGGGTCACAAGTTCAATCCTTGTACCGCCCACCATGAAGGCCCCCGGGGAAACCCGCGGGGCCTTCGCCGTTCAAGCGGCGGAAGGGACCGCCCGGGCCGGCGCCCGACATTTTTCTTTAAACAAATCTCAACCACATCTGCTTTAATGTATGGATAGGACTTGTCGGCGAAGGGCCTCAGAACGATGGACCGGATCGACTACTCGATCGATGACGATTGGGATGATTGGGAGCCGGAACCCGCGGACGAAGCGCCGCTCTTCCCCCGAAAACCCCGCATCAACCTGGCCAACTGGGCGGTCGCCCTGTCGTGCCTGACCTGGATCGGCGCCGTCGGCTGGGCCGAACTCGGCGCCGTGCCGGTCGACCGGCTGGAAAGCCACAGGTCGCGGTTGGTGCAGGAAAAGATCCACCGCTGCGAAGGCACCTTCAGCCAGCGCTACAATTGCACCCAGACCATCCTGCTGACCGGCGAGCGCAACGGCTTCACCCTGATGCTCGAGCGCGGCGCGATGACGTTCGGCCCGCCCTCGTTCTGCTGGTTGATCTGGACGGTGGTGCGCGGCAAAAGGCGCTGATCCGCGATCCATGGCCGAGGGCTTGATCGGCGGCGTCCACCTCCCATCTGGGTTGCCTATGAAGATCTTCATGGCCTTGCTGCTGGCGGTGTCGACCGCGTCTTGCGCCCAGGGATACACGCCCTCCCTGGGCTCGTACCCGAACACCAGCCAAATCTACGACTACGACCTGGGGGCCGCCGAACAGCTTGACCGCCCACGGGGAATGCGCGAGTGATAGCGAGTGATAGCTATCGTCCTCACCCCGCGCGGGAGACCTCCATGCGACCCTGGCTGCTGGCCGCCGGCCTGCTAACGATGTTGTCGGGATGCGCCTATGTGCTGCCCGGCCCCTATGACGTGGCCCTCGACGCGCCGGTTCCGTCGCCGCGGCCGGACGCGTATCCCGACGCCAGCGACCAGCGCGCGTTGACGCCCTTCGCTTCGCCGGCGTTCCAGCCGGCGAAGCCGGGCCAGAGCGATTAGTCGGCGCCGGTCCACTTTCCCCACAGATTGTGGAAGTTCTCGTCGAAGGTGCGCTTGAGAAAAAGCGGATAGGTCTCGTTGGTCTCGATGATCTCGACCCGCTCGAACAGCCCGGTGGACCGGGCCGCAGCCGCATAGGCGGCGATTCCCCCATTGCTGGAGGCGTCGAATACCGGCATGTAGCTGGTACGGAGTTGCTCGGCGACAAGGCCGGTAGGATCACGGAAAACGAATTGAACGACGTTCATCAAAACCTCCCCAAGGTGGGGCCCTGCTCCCCATTCGGGTAGAATACTCCAGACAACCGGCGGCGGGGAAGAGTCTCGACCGATCGGTTCCGGCTGGAGCCGCTACCCCCAATGCGCGCCGGCCAAGACGCCGCATTTTCATTGGCACTTAAGCCGCATGACGCATCGTCCGCCCCGTGGGATTTCCCCAAAAAAAGCGGAGTGGAGGCGGCATGCGGAGCGTGTGGTCGTCGTGGGTGGCCCTGGCGATTGCCGGGGCGCTGACCGGCTGCGGCGGCGGTGGCGGCGGTGGCGGCGGTGGCGGTGGCGGCGGTGGTGGCGGCGGCGGCGGTTCGGTGTTCGGCGGCGTGCCCGCCGGCGGCACGAACTACCTGGCGTCGCGTAGCGGCGCCCCCGATTACGCCGCGGAGGCCAGCCGCAACTACGCCCTGGCCAATATCGGGGCCCTGGCGGCGCAGGCGGCCAACCAGACCGGTGCCGGCATCACGGTGGGGGTGATCGACACCGGCATCGACCTCAACCATCCGGATTTCGCCGGCGCCATTTCCCCCGCCAGCACCAACATCGTCACCGGCAATGCCGCCGACGTCCAGGGCGTCAACTATCACGGCACCATGGTCGCCGGCATCATCGGGGCGCGCAAGGACGGCTACGACGCCGTCGGCGTGGCGCCCGGCTCGACATTGCTGGCGGTGCGCTCAGACGCCCCCGGCGCGTGCGGCCCGTCGGGCGGCTGCAGCTTCGACGATTCCAGCCTGGCGACGGCGACCGATTACGCCGTCGCCCATGGCGCCAAGATCATCAACCTCAGCCTGGGCGCCGCCAGCGTCGACCCGGTGTTCAGGCAGGCGCTGGCCAATGCCACCGCCCAGGGCGTGATCGTCGTCGCCGCCGCCGGCAATGCGGCCGGCAGCGATCCCATCGATCCGGCGCGCACCGTGGCGACCGCGGCCAACGGCCTCGGCCTGGCTGCCGGCGCGGTCGATTCCGCCAACCAGCTGGCCTCGTTCAGCAATCAGGCCGGCAGCACCGCCAGCCACTACCTGGTCGCCCCCGGCGTCGACATCGCCTCGACGGCGCTGGGCGGCGGCACCCGCACCGGCAGCGGCACCTCGTTCGCGACGCCGCAGATCGCCGGAGCCGCGGCGGTGGTGTGGGGCGCCTCGCCCTTCCTCACCGGCAAGCAGGTGGTCGACATCCTGCTGGCCACCGCCACCGACCTGGGCACCGCCGGAATCGATTCCACCTACGGCGCCGGCATGATCAACGTCCAGGCTGCCCTGCAGCCGGTGGGCCAGACCATGGTGGCCAGCGGCGCGACGGTGGCCGCGGGAGGCGCCTCGGTGCAGAACACCCACATCTCGGCCGGCCCGGCCTTCGGCGACGCGCTATCCCATGCCGCGCCGATGCTCAGCCAGGCGGTGGTGTTCGATTCCTACGGCCGGCCGTTCCACACCGACCTGTCGAGCGCGGTGCGGCCCGGCCAGACGCGCGACCCGTCGACCTGGGTGCAGGCCGGCGGCACCACCAGCACCACCGTCGTCGGCACCACCGCGCTGACGCTGACCACCCCGCCGCCGCCAGCCCCGGACGAGAAGCCGGACGACCCCGCCCGCCGCGCCCGCTTCGCCCTGACCACCGATCTGGGCGGCGGCACCCGCATCGGCATGGCCAGCGGCATCGGCCTCGATCGCATGACCGGCCTGGCGGCGATGGCGCCCGAGGCGGCGCCGCCGGGCATCACCGGCGACACCCTGGGCTCGCCGTACCTGGCGCTGGCCGGACAGGACGGCGCCGTCACCGCCGCCACCCGGCTGGGCGACGTCAGCCTTGCGCTCGGCTTCGGCCAGGGCGGCGGCGGGCTGGCGCCCTCCCCCGCCCCCGCCATGCCGTCGTCGCCGGAAAGCCACGCCATGCTGGTCGAGGCTACCCGCGCCTTCGACGACGGCAGCGCACTCGGCCTCCAGGTCGGCCGCCTGTCGGAAAGCGCCGGCCCGCTGGGATCGTCGGCGGACGGCGCCTTCGCCTTCGGGCGGGGGGCCGACACCTCGTTCCTCGGCCTGTTCGGCGCCACGCCGTGGAACGCCCGCACCACCCTGTACGGCCGCTGGAACCTGGGCAACACCGCCGGCGCCGATCTGGGCGGCGGATTGCTGCGCGACGCCTCGACGGTAACCAGCCAGTCCTTCGCCCTCGGCGCCTCGATTCGCGACTGGATGGCCGACGGCGACCGCCTGAATTTCGGCGTGTCGCGGCCGCTGGCGGTGTCCGGCGGCGCGGTCACCGTGGCGGTGCCGGTGGGACGGACGATGGATGGCGCCGTGCTCTACAGCCCGCAACGGATCGGCCTGTCGCCGTCAGGCGCCGAGACCGACCTGGAACTGGGCTGGACCACGCCCGCCGGCGCCGGCGCGGTGACCCTGGGCGGCGCCGTGATGCTGGAGCCCGGCGGTGTCGCCGGCGCAGCGCCGGGAGTGGCGGCGGGGCTGAAATACCGGCTGAGCTGGTGACCGCCCCTTCCTTGACACGCGACCACGAAGCGGCGGCGCGCTACTCCTATATGTGCAAGCAAGCCGATGGAGGACCGACATGAAGCTGATCGACCGCGCCATCCTCAAGGCCTTGGCCCAGGACATCTTCGCCGCCGCCGTGGGCATGGCGGTAATCGGATTGCCGATGATGTTCGTCCACGGCGCGATGGCATAGGGTAAGGCACCCTCTCCCGCCACGCGGGAGAGGGGACAAACTCAATACGCGCGGTCGATGCAGAAATCGATGACGTCGATCATCGCCTGCTTGACCGCGCTGTCGGGGAAGATCCCCAGCGCGTCGCGGGCGATGGCGCCATAGTGACGGGCCCGGGCGATGGTGTCGGCCAGGCTGCCGTGCCGCTCCATCAGCTGGATGGCGTGGTCGAGGTCGGCATCGGTCTGGTCGAGCAGTTCGACCGTGCGGCGCCAGAACTCGCGCTCCTTGTCGCCGCCGCGGCGGAAGGCGAGGATGAGCGGCAGGGTGATCTTGCCCTCACGGAAATCGTCGCCCACCGCCTTGCCCAGCACCGCCTGCTTGGCCGAATAGTCGAGCACGTCGTCGATCAGCTGGAAGGCGATGCCGAGGTTGAGCCCGTAGGAATCCAGCGCCTCCTCCTCGACCTTGGGACGGTCGGCGACCACCGCGCCGATCCGGCAGGCGGCGGCGAACAGGGCGGCGGTCTTCGAGCGGATGACGTCGAGATAGGCGTCCTCGTTGGTCTCGGTGTCGTTGGCGGTGATCAGCTGGAGCACCTCGCCCTCGGCAATCACCGAGGACGCCCGGGACAGGATCGCCAACACCGACAGCGACCCGTCCTCGACCATCAGTTCGAAGGCGCGCGAGAACAGGAAGTCGCCCACCAGCACGCTGGGCTTGTTGCCGAACAGCGCGTTGGCCGAGGCCTGGCCGCGCCGGAGCGCGCTGTCGTCGACCACGTCGTCGTGCAGCAGGGTCGCGGTATGGATGAATTCGACACAGGCGGCCAGCTTGATGTGGCGCTCGCCCTGGTGGTCGGCCAGCCGCGCCGAAGCCAGCGTCAGCACCGGCCGCAGCCGCTTGCCCCCCGCGGCGATGATGTGGCCGGCCAGTTGCGGGATCAGCGCCACCGGGCTGTGCATGCGGTCGACGATGGCGCGGTTGACCTTCTCCAGGTCGTCCTTGACCAGGTCGACGAGGGCGTCGAAGCTTTTCGCCTTTTTGCTGCGCTCGTCCTCGAGACTGACCACGATTGCCACGGCAGCACCCCTCCTTCTCTGCGGACCTTCCCCCGTCCGCGTGTCGAACATAGTGTTGCCTGGGAAAGCGGGTCAAGATTACATGCACATGACGGGTAAAAAGGGGCGCGACGATGACCATGGCCGAGACCCGCGACGGCTTCCTCGGCGGCCGGCTGACCATCCGCCAGCCGGCCGAGGGCTACCGCGCCGGCGGCGACCCCCTGTTCCTGGCGGCGGCGGTGGCTGCCGGGCCGGGCGAGAGGGTGCTCGACCTGGGCTGCGGGGTCGGCACCGCCGCCTTGTGCCTGCTGGCGCGGCTGCCGGAGGTCGCGGCGATCGGCTTGGAGAAGCAGCCGGACCTTGCCCGGCTGGCCCGCGCCAACGCGCTGGGCAACGGCTTCGCGGACCGCTTCACGGTGGTCGAGGGCTGTCTGCCCGAGGCCCTTGGCGGCGAGATCTTCGACCACGTGTTGACCAACCCGCCGTGGCTGGAAGCGAAATCGGCGCAGGCCCCCAAGGCGGCGAGCAAGAGCCTGGGCCACATCGAGGGCGAGGCCGACCTGGCGGCCTGGCTGGCGGCGGCGGTGCGGTTCCTGCGGCGCAAGGGCACGCTGGCGGTGATCCATCGGGCCGACCGGCTGGGCGATCTGCTGGCGGCGCTGGCGCCGCTGCCGGTGGGGCGGGTGCGGGTGTTGCCGCTGTGGCCGAAGGCCGGCCGCCCGGCCATCCGCGTCATCGTCACCGCCCGCCGCGACGCCCGCGCGCCGCTGGAACTTCTCCCCGGCCTGGTGCTGCACGAGAATGACGGACGCTTCACCGAAGCGGCCGAGGACGTGCTGCGGCGGGGATATCCCCTGTCCCGCCCAGCGGGAGAGGGCTGATCGCTCACGCCTTGGTGTGCGACGCCATCTTGAAGGCGTAGACGTAGAGATCGGTTTCCCTGATCTCGGTCATCCGGCCCTTGGTGCCGCGGGTGGTGATGAAGAATTCGGCGACGTCATGGGCCTCGTGCTCGTCCTTGGCCAGGCGCGAGATCCAGGCATCGCCCTTCTCGCGCACGCCGTGGCGCTTGAACAGGATCTGCTTGGGACTGCCGGTGCAGCCGACGAACCACTCGCCGTAGCGCCCGCCGCGTTTGTTGATGTAATCCTCGACGTCGTTGATGATTTCCGAGCGCGACTTGGCAGCCATCGTGCCCCCCCTCCACGATCATTACCCGCGGCAGAATAGATCATTTCGGGGGGGTCAGGCCAGCCAGGTTCTGGTGGTGGCGTCGGCCAGGCGGATTTCGACGATCCGGTGGTTGTTGGTGTCGCTGACCAGCAGGCGGTCGGTGCCGTCGACCGCCACCCCCGCCGGTTCGCCGGCCGGCAGGCACTCGGAATCGGCGCAGGCGAGGGGCCCCAGGTCGGTCATCTGCCCGCCGGCCAGATCGATGACGCGGATGTGCGAATTGTAGCTGTCGGCGACGAACAGCCGCCCGTCCACCGCCGCCAACCCCAGCGGGTGCTGCATGCGGGCGTCCCCCAGCGCGCCGTTCCTGTGGCCGAAGGTGAACAGGCCGCTGCCGACCAGGGTCTCGACCCTGGAGTCGCGCCCGAGCACCAGACGGCGCACCGACGAGGTCTCGCTATCGGCGAAGTACAGCGCCCGGCCGCGCGGGCATGCCGCCAGGCCACTGGGCTGGGCCAGCTGCGCCTGGTCGGCCTTGCCGTCGACGATGTCCTCGCCGCCGGTGCCGGCGGCCGGGCGCACCATGCCCGCCGCGATATCGAAGACGCCGATCTGGTGGCTGCCGGCATTGGCGAAATAAAGGGAGCCGTCGACCAGCGCCAGGTCCCAGGGCGAAGCCAGCGCCGCGCCGTGGCCCGGTTCGGGATGGCGCAGCACGGTGCCGCGGCTGCCGATGCCGGCGACGGTCTCGACCCTGCCGGCGGCCCGGTCGATGCGGCGGATGGCGTGGTTGCGGGTGTCGGCCACCCAGATCGAGCGCTCGTCGCAGACCAGGCCCTCGGGGCCGTCGAAGGCCGCCCGGCCGCCGCCGTCGTCGAATCCGGGGCGGCCGCTGCCGTAGCGCGCCAGTTCGGCGCCGTCGTCGTCCACCACCACGACCTGGTTATGGCCGGAATCGGCCACCGCCCACAGCTTGCGGCCGTCGGCCGCCGGACACGGCCTGATCTTGCCGGGAAAACGCAGGCGGCCGCCGGCATCGGAGATCGGCGCCAGCGGCAGCGGCGCCGGGTTGATGTCGCCGCGCTGCCAGAACTGCTCGATCATGTCGCCGACGCCCTGGACCAACAGGTCCGGATGCGGCTCGCCGGACATTTCGCCGATGACGTAGCCGTCCGGCGAAATGAACACCAGGGTCGGCCAGGCGCGCACGCAATACGCCTCCCACAGCCCCAGCGAGGGATCGTGCACCACCGGATGGCGGATGCCGTAGCGGGCGATGGCGCTGGCCAGGGCGCCGGCGTCGCGCTCGTGGTCGAACTTGGGCGAGTGGACGCCGATCACCACCGCCTCGGTGGGAAAGTTCTCCTCGACCCGCCGCAGCGTCGCCAGCGAGTGGATGCAATTGATGCAGCAGAAGGTCCAGAAGTCGAGGATGACCACCCGGCCGGCCAAATCCGCCAGCGACAGCGGCGCCCTGACGTTGAACCACGTCAGGCCCGCACGGTTGAAATCGGGAGCCCGGGTGATGCCGAACATGACGTGCCCATGCCACAATGGTGCGCGTCATACATAAGGAGGTGGGCGCCTTCGGTTACAAGGGCCGGAGACGTCAGCGCGGCCCGCAGCGCTTGGCCCGCTGGCTCCTGGCCTCCTCGTCGAGGGCGCAGTCGCGGCACAGGCTGGCCTGGGGATTGGCCTGCAGGCGCTCGGGCTCGATCTGCGCATCGCAGGATCGGCAGATTCCCGTCGACGGGGGGGCATCCAGCCGCTGCAGCACGACGCGCAGGGCGGTTGCATTGAAGGTTTCCATCCGCTCGGTGGCGAAATCAATCTCGTCCATTGTACTCCCCCTCGTGCGGCTCCACTTCGGAGCTATATCTTGTGCCGTAATTTATGCTCGCGCCACCACCCCTGTGTAAAATGACAGATTTGTAACAATGAGTCTAATCCCCTTCGGCCCGGGGATCGAGGGCCGTCTGCAGGCCCTCGCCGAGCAGGTTGAAGGCGAGGACGGTGAGGAAGATCGCCAGCCCCGGCCACAGCGCCAGCAAGGGGGTGCTCCACACCACGTCCATCGCCCCGGTCAGCATGTTGCCCCAGGACGCCAGCGGCGGCCGCACGCCCAGACCGAGAAACGACAGCGCGCTTTCCACCAGGATGATATTGCCGACCGACAGGGTGGTCGCCACCACCAGCGGCGACGAGACGTTGGGCAGCACGTGGCGCACCATGATGCGCGCCGGCGAGGCGCCCATCGCCTCGGCCGCCCGCACGTAGTCCCGGGCCTTGGCCGCCAGGGTCGAGGCGCGCACCAGCCGGGCCACGGTGGTCCAGCCGACGCAGGCGATGATCGCCGCCATGCGGCCGATGACGAAGGCCTCGGAATCCTGCGCCTGGGGCGACAGGCCCAGCTTGGCCGGATCGACGGCGGCCAGGACGATCAGCAGCGGCAGCAGCGGCAGCGCCATCACCGCATCGGTCAGGCGCATCAGCACGGCATCGGCCCGCCCCCCGACATAGCCGGCGACCAGGCCCACCGCGGTGCCGATCACGGCCGCCAGCGCCGCGGTGACCGCCGCCACCGCCAGCGACACCCGCCCTCCGGCGAGCAGCCGGGCGAGCACGTCGCGCCCGAGTTCGTCGGTGCCGAGCGGATGGCCGAGTCCGGGTGGCCGGGTGCGGGCGAACAGGTCGATGGCGGCGGGATCGGGCGCCAAGGCGGGGGCCAGCAGCGCCGCCAGGGCCAGCAGCGCCAGCAGCGCCGCCCCGGCCAGGGCGGCGCGGTCGCCCGCCAGCCGTGCCGCCAGCCCGGTCATCGCGTCCCCACCCTGGGATCGAGCCAGGCGGTGGCGAGATCGGCGAGGATCGAGCCGGCCAGCGTCATCGCCGTCGCCAGCAGCAGGCCGGTGAGGGCCAGGTTGAAATCGTTGCCCATCACCGCATCGTAGGTCAGGCGGCCCATGCCGGGCCAGCCGAACACCGTCTCGGTGACCAGCGCCCCCGAGAACAGGCCGCCGATCTCCAGGGCGACGATGGTGGCGACGGGGATCAGGGCATTGCGCAACTGGTGGGCCAGCACCACCCGCGCCGGCCCGCAGCCCTTGGCCCGCGCCGTGCGGATGTAGTCCTGGCCGGCTTCGGCGATCATCGCCGCGCGCATCTGCCGCAGATACTGGCCGAAACCGGCGATCGCCAGGGTCGCCGCCGGCAGCGCCAGGTGGCGCAGGCGGTCGAACGAATCGCCGCCGGCGGCGCCGAGGGTGCGCAAGCCGCCGGCGGGCAGCCAGCCGAGGCCGACGGCGAACACCGCCACCAGCATCAGCCCGGCCCAGAAGGTCGGCAGCGACGCCGCGGCGAAGGCCGCGAGGTTGGCGGCGCGGTCGAACGCCGATCCCGGCCGCAGCGCCGCCAGGATGCCGAGCGGCAGCGCCGCCGCCAGCGACGCCGCCATCGCCGTGGCCATCAGCACCAGGGTATTGGCGACGGCCGGCGCCATCGCCTCGGCGACCGGCTTGGCGTACAGGCGGGAATAGCCGAGTTGGCCCCGGCACAGTTGCAGCAGCCAATCCAGCCAGCGCTCGGTCCACGGCCGGTCGAGGCCGTACAGCGCCTTCAGCCGGACGGCATCGGCGGCGGTGAGATGGGGATCGGCGGCGATCATCATGTCGATGGGATCGCCCGGCATCAGCCCCATCAGGCCGTAGACCACCACCGACATCGCCAGCAGCACCGCCAGCGACTGGAGCAGGCGTGAGATGACGCGGCGGGTCATGGCGCCTCCATCACTCCCATCGCCAATCCTCCACCCACAGCGTGCTGAGGTCCTGGTGGCCGGTGGGGACGACGCCCTTCAGCGCCAGCGGCCAGATATGGGCGTCGGCGCGGAAATACAGCGGCAGTTCCGGCAGGTCGGTCGCGTACAGGCGTTGCAGTTCGGCCCACAAGCCCTTGCGCCGGCCGCGGTCGAGTTCGGTCTCGATGGCGTCGATCAGGGCGTCCATGCGGGGCTCGACATAGCCGCCGTAATTCTCGCCGGCCCAGTTGTTGGCGGCGGTGGGAATGGAGGTGGAATGCAGCGAAATGCGCGGCACGCTCTCGGGCGCCGAATACCAGGCGAACATCGCCATCGACGGGAATTTCCGCCGGGTCACGGTGTCGCCGAAGAACACCCGCGGCGGCTGGTAGCGCAGGCGCACGTCGATCCCCAGCTTGCGCCAGTCGGCTTGCAGCACCTGCGCCACCAGTTCGCGCGACCGGTTGCCGGCGGTGGTGATCAGTTCGAGCCGCAACGGATTGCCGCCGGCATCGCGCCGGATATTCCCCACCAGGCGCCAGCCCGCGTCATCGAGCAGGGCGGCGGCGCGAACGGGGTCGAACGGATAGGTGGGCACGTCGTCGCTGTGGACCCAATCGAGCGGCGGCACCAGGCCGTCGGCCACCGGCTGGCGGCCTTCGAACAACTGGGCGCACAGGGTGGCGCGGTCGAGGCCCGCCAGCAGCGCCTGGCGCACCCGCCGGTCGGCCAGCGCCGGATTGTCCAGCGCCAGATTGATGTGCTCGTAGACCAGGCCGGGCTTGAACACCACCTGGAAGCGCCCGCGCAGGCGCTTTTCGAACGCCGCCGCCTGTTCCAGCGGCAACCCCAGCTCGCCGCCGATCATGTCGATGCCGCCGGCGAGAAGATTGGCCTCCAGCGCCGCGGAATTCTCGACGGCGACCACGACGATGCGGGCGAAGGCCGGCTCCCGCCCCTTCCAGAACGGATTGCGTTCCAGCGCCACATGGCTGCCCTGGACCACCTCGACGACGCGGTAGGGACCGTTCCATAGGCCGGGATTGGCGGTGTCGCGGTCGTAGACGGTGCGGTTGCGGTAGTCCGCCGGGGCCTGCTCGAACACCCGGCGTTCGATATGGGCGGGCAGCGGCTGAAAGTCGCCCATGGCGTTGTAGTCGTAGGTCAGCCGGTCGAAATGAAGGGTGAAGGTCTTCGCGTCCCTGACGTCGATGGCGACGATGCGGCGGTAGATCTCGGCGGCGGCGATGCCGCTTTGCGGATGGCGGCCGACCTCCCAGGAGAACACGATGTCGGCGGTGCTCACCGGCACCCCGTCGGCCCAGAAGGCGTCCGGCCTCAAGGTGAAGGTGACGGCGACCCCCTCGCCCCCCTTGGCCGTCCGCTCACGCCGCGCCAAGCCGTTCTCGATGGTCGGCAGCGCCGTGCACAGCATGCACACCAGCGTCCACGACGCGTCGTAGGCGGTGATCGGCCGCCGTGCCAGGGCCAGGACATAGCTCTTGGCCAGCATCGATTCGATGGCGGGATGGAAATTGGCGGGGAACTGGGTAATGCCGATGGTCAGGACGTCCTTGGCCCGGGCGCCCCACGAGGCGGCCAGCGACAAGCACAGCACGAAGGCGAAGACGATCGGACGCATGGGGCCACCATGGCGCCGGCCGACCCTCGCCGCAACCCCGGCTAGCGCCGCCAGTGCGAAATCAGGCGGGTGGACGCGGCGTTCCGCTGTGTCGACTGGGGCACGACGCAGGTCTTGGAGCGGGCGTCGGCCAACAGCGCCGGCAGGCCGTGGCCGAGGGCGGCCGGCGGCTGGTCGGCCATGGCGACGCCGCTCGCGGCGGCGAATACCAGCATCGCGGCCAAGACCGCGCGTCGTGGATTGTCGTCGGACACCGTTACCCTCCTGGAGGCCGTGCCGGATTCTACGCCCAGCATCGACGCGTTTCAGAATGTAACAGCGACGGTCGCCCGTTTGGTATAAGGGCAATCCCTTATAAGGCTATGAACCCTGCTCCAGCGTCAGCGCCATGCGGATCAGCTCCGAACTGGTGCGCGCCTCCATCTTCTGCATGATGCGGCCCTTGTGGACCTCGACGGTGCGGTCGCTGATGCCCAGGCGCATGCCGATCACCTTGTTCTGGTGGCCGGCGGCGGCAAGGTCCATCACTTCCCGCTCGCGCTCGGTCAGCAGCGCCAGGCGGCGGCGCAGCTCCGACAATTCGGCGACCCTGCCGGCCTTCTCCTCGGCCTTGGCGATGGCCTCGCGGATGCCGGACAGCAGGCGGTCCTCGTCGCACGGCTTTTCGATGAAGTCGGCGGCCCCGGCTTTGAGAGCGTCGACCGCCATGGCGATGTCGCCGTGCCCGGTCATCACGATCACCGGCGCGTCGATGCCGTATTCGGGCAGGATGCGCTGCAATTCCAGCCCCGACATTCCCGGCATGCGCACGTCGACGACGATGCACGACAGGCGATGGGGCTTGTAGCCGGCGAGGAAGTCCTCGGCCGAGGCGAAGGCCTGGCTGTCGAAGCCGGCGGTCTTCAGCAGCAGCCGGAGCGAATGCCGCACCGACGAATCATCCTCGACGATAAAGACAAGGGGAGTATCGGTCATGCGCCGCATGGTCGCCGCGCCGGCGCCCGCGGTCAAGGCCGGGCGTTTCAGGACGCCACTTTCCAGCTGCCGTCGGCCTGGCGGCAGGCGGTGCCGTAGGCCGATTCCGTCTTGCCGCCGATGTCGACCTTGGTCTGGAACTCGCGGCAGGTGCGGCCCGCGGCGTCGACGCCCTGGCTGATCGGGGTGACGCTGCCGGAATGGCCGGTGTCGGGATTGGACCAGACGATGCCCTGGCCGATCGGCGCCGCAGCGGCGCGCTGCTCGGCCTGGGCCGCGGCGGTCTGGTCGGCGCGGTCGAGCGAGGTGCCGGCCTCGTGGCCGAGGAACCCGCCCACCAGGGTGCCCAGCGCGGTCATCGCCAAGGCTCCCGACCCGTGGCCGAATTGCGCCCCCAGCAGGCCGCCGCCCGCCGCTCCCAGCAAGGTTCCGGCGGTGCTCTTGTTGGCGCCGATTTCGCCGGGCGCGCCGCCCCCGCCGGTGTTGGCGCATCCCGCCACCAGCCCGGCGACCACCATCAATGCCGCAATCCTGTTCATGCGGCCTCACTTGGGGGCGAGCCAGCCCGGCGCAATACTTACTTGGAGGGACCGCAGGCCTTGCCGGCCTCGTCGGCTGTCAGCCTTCCGTCGGCGTCGGCATCCAGCCGGGCGAAGGTCTCCTCGGCCAGGGCGGTGAACTCGGCCAGGCTGACCCTGAAGTCGAGATTGGCATCGGCCGACATCACCGGATCGGGACCGTCGAGGGACAGCCGCTTGGAATCCCCGTTCTCGCCCTTGAGATAGGGCTGGCGGTAGGCCTGGACCTCGTCGACGGTGATGAAGCCGTCGACATCGGCATCCATGCGGACGAACTGGGCCCGCATGTCGGCCAGGAACTCGGCGCGGTCGACGGCGCCGTCCTGGTTGGAATCGACGCGGGCGAACCAGCCGGCGATCGCCTCGGCGCAGGTCTTCTTGCCCAGTGCGCCGCCGGTCAGCACCTCGCCGTTGGGGCTGAAGACGATGGCGGGCTCCTTGCGGGGGCGTTCCTCATGCTGCCACGGCAGCCGCATCTCGCAGCCGGCGACGGCCGCCACGAGCGCAAGCAGGGGCATGAGACGACGTGTGTCCATCCCTCATGATTAGCACGGCCGGCTCAGAATCGATAGCCGATCCGTATGCCGATGCCGTCCATGCCGCCATTGTAACGGGCAAGGCCGGCATTGCTGATGTGGTCGAGGAACAGCGACAGGCTGACCGCATCGTCGATGCGCCAACCCAGCGACACCGATTCGCGGAATTCGACCCGCGAGCCCAGGGCCTTGCGCGCCGGATCGGACTTGTCGAGGTTGCCGTCGTGGATGGCGGCGCCCAGGCTGGCCTCGGCGAAGAAGGACGGGGCGAAGTCCCAGGTCCAGGCGAGCCCGGCATAGGCCTGGCTGGTCTGGCCGGCGGTGTTGACGGTGACGCCGAGCTGCGGTCGCGGCGCTCCGATCGCCTCGAACAGGTCGGGCGCGATGAACAGGAGTTCGCCGTTGACGTCGAGGCCCGGTTCCTTGTGGTTGCCGAAAATGCCGGCATCGTGCCGCAGCAGCCCGAACCGCATTTCCGAGACGACGTCGGCCGGCGCGGCGACCGCGGTCGCGGTCGCGGACACGCAGGCGGCCAGCAGAAGTGGCAGGATCTTGCGCATGGCGGTCAATATTGGGACGCCTTACGGACGTTGTCGGTTTCCAGAAGGCCGACTATCCTCTGGCGGCAACCTTCCGAACAGGACATGCCGTCATGTGCGCCGCCACCCCCGAACCCAGGCTGGACAGGCTGCCCTTCCAGCCCGGCGAGGTGATCTTCCGCCAGGGCGACGAGGGCAACGCCGCCTTCATCATCGAGGAAGGCGAAGTCACCATCTATCAGGATGCCGACGGCCAGCGCATCGAACTGGCCACCATCAAGCCGGGGGAAATCTTCGGCGAGATGGCGGTGATCGACAGCGGCCGGCGGATGGCCACCGCGATCGCCCGCAACCCCACCACCCTGACCCGGATTCCGCGCGCCCTGTTCGCGCGCAAGCTGGAGGCCACCGACAAGTTCATCCGCGGCATCCTCACCCTGTTCATCGGCAACATCCGCAACGTCCAGCGCGTGTTCCAGCGGCGGCCGCGCAGCTTCAGCGACCAGGTCAAGGCCAGCCGCGCCGTGGCGGCGGAGATGCGCCGCTTCGCCAACCGGCGCGCCTACGCCGAGGGTGAGACGCTCAAGGAAATCCTCGGCCGCTTCGACAGGGTGGTGGCGGAACTGGAGGCTCAGAGCCACCTGCAGACCGACCGCCGCCACGACGTCATGCGCGAGGAAGCGGCCGGAGAAGCGGAAACCTGCAGCCTGTTCGGCACCGAGGCGCGGCGTTAAGCCCGAGCGGCGTCTGAGCCAGGGTTTCCGCGGACGCGGAAACCCAACAGAACAAACAAGGCGACGCGCTTGTTGTCACGCGTCGCCTAACCCCTCGTCACCGCGCCTGCTTGACCGCCCGCTGCTTGTGCTCGCGGAACACGTCGTCGGCGACCTTCTTCTGGTCGGCGGTCATGCCGGCATAGAAGGGATCGAACGCATTCGCCAGCTTCTTGACGCTCTCGGCATGCGCGGCTGCGATCTCCTCGTAGGCGTGCAGATCGTCGGTGGCGGTCATCGAATTTTCCCGGGACCGCTTGTCCGCCACCAGCGCCGCGATCGACTTGGCGTTGTCGCGCATGACCGCGGCGATCGCCTCCCACTGTTCCGTCTGGGCGCCGGTGACGTGCAGGCGCTCGTGCAGTTCCTTGATCCGCGCCTCCACCGGGTCGCCGCCGCCGCGCTCGGCCTGGGCCGGCGGCGGGGCGTCGGACGCAGCCAGGGCCGGCCCGGCGGCGACGGCCGCCAGCAGCGAGGCGACGGCGAAAAGCTTGGACGTGCGATCAAACATGGCGACTCCGGCGGAAGGTGGGAACGCGGTGGATGATAGCTGCCGATTGTGGCGGATTGTTGGGCGGCGGGCCACAATTCCGTTGCGGCGGCGCGCTTGCATCCCTTTCCGCTTCGTGTATAGTCCGCCGCTTCCAATCCCTTGCCGGCTCGCGCCTCGCGGGTCGGCTATGCCCTGCTTCCGTGGTGGACGCGGGGATGAGAAAAGCCGGAAGGGTAAAGTATGCCTTTGTATGAATGTGTAATCCTGGCGCGCCAGGAGGTCTCCGGCCCGCAGGTCGAGACGATGGCGGCCGAAATGGCCACCGTCATCGGCCAGGGCGGCGGCAAGGTCGCCAAGACCGAGTATTGGGGCTTGCGCAACCTCACCTACCGCGTCAAGAAGAACCGCAAGGCCCATTACGTGCTGCTCAATATCGACTCGCCGTCGCCGGCGGTGAAGGAGATGGAGCGCCAGATGAGCCTGAACGAGGATGTGCTCCGCTTCCTCACCGTGCGCGTCGACGAGCTGGAGGAAGGCCCGTCGGCGATGATGCAGGCCAAGTCCGGCCGCGAGGAGCGTGAGGGCCGCGATGGCCGCGGCGATCGCGGCGACCGGCCGCGCCGGGAATTCCGCGAGGGTGGTTTCCGCGGCGATCGCGAGGACCGGGGCGACCGTCCGCCGCGCCGTCCCGAGGGAGGTGAGGCATGAGCGAAGGCAGCAAGATGGGCGGCGATCGCCCACGTGGCGGTTCGGGCGGCAACGGCAGCGCGGTGCGCCGGCCGTTCTTCCGGCGTCGCAAGACCTGCCCGTTCTCGGGCGCCAACGCGCCCAAGATCGACTACAAGGACGTCAAGCTGCTGATGCGGTTCATCTCGGAGCGCGGCAAGATCGTACCGTCGCGCATCACCGCGGTGTCGACCAAGAAGCAGCGGGAACTGGCCCAGGCGATCAAGCGCGCTCGTTTCCTGGGACTGCTTCCCTACGTGGTGAAGTGAGGCTGCGTTCGGTGACCAGGTGACCAGCCGGATCGGGCTTGCACTGGCGGCGGGTTTGCTGGCGTCGCTGCTGTTTCTGTCGCTGGCCCGCGAGATGCCGAACGGCTCGCTGCTCGCGTTCTTCGCCCCGTTGCCGCTGATGGCGGCGGGGCTGGGACTGGGCCAGTGGGCGGCGGTGCTGGCCGCGGCGTCCGGTGGGGCCGCGGCGGCGCTGGTCGGAGGGCCGACCGTCGCCGTGACGTTCCTGGCGACCGCCGGATTGTCGGCGCTGGTGGTGTCCAACCGGGCGCTGCTGTGCCGTCCTGCGGCCGACGGAAGCGTCGAGTGGTATCCGCCCGGGCGGGTGCTGGCGTGGCTGACGCTGATGTCGGTGGGCCTGTTCGCGTTCGCCGCGGTGGCTCTGCCCCATCATCCCGACGGGGTGAAGGGCTGGATGACCGAAGTGGCCCGGCGCACCCTCGACGTGCTGGGCGACGAGGTGGCGCCGCAGCAGCGCCAGGCGATGATCGTATCGCTGGCGTCGGTGCTGCCGGGCATGGTGATGGGGGTATGGCTGCTGATGGCGGCGGTCAACGCCGTAATCGGGCAGGCTATCCTGGCCGCCAGCGGCCGTGGCCGCCGGCCGAGTCCGTCCTACCGGACGCTCGACCTGCCCGGTTGGTCGGTGGCGGCGGTCGCAGCGGCGATTGTGGTGGCTGCCGCCGCGGAAGACGGTGCCGGCTATCTGGCCGCCAATATCGTGGCGGTGGCGCTGCTGCCGTTCGCCGCGCTGGGCGTCGCAACCGCCCACGCCCACCTGGCGGCGCGGCCGCGGGCGGGGCTGGGGCTGGCGGTGTTGTATGGGATTCTGGTCGTGGCCTTCCTGTGGGCGTTGATCCCCGCGGCGGGCCTGGGACTGGCGAAGTTTGTACAGACGAGGATGCGCCGTTCGCTGGCTGGCGGCGGCGGCAAGGAGGAATGAGATGGAAGTCATCCTGCTCGAACGGATCGAGAAGCTGGGCCAGATGGGCGAAGTGGTCAAGGTGAAGCCCGGCTTCGCCCGCAACTTCCTGCTGCCGCAGAAGAAGGCGTTGCGCGCCAGCAAGGACAACCTGACCTATTTCGAGGGTCAGCGCGCCCAGCTGGAGGCGGTCAACCTCAACCGGCGCCACGAGGCCGAAGCGGTCGCGGTGAAGATGGACGGGGTCAAGGTGGTGATCGTCCGCCAGGCCGGCGAGAGCGGACAGCTCTACGGTTCGGTCTCGGCCCGCGACATCGCCGACGGGATCAAGGCCGCCGGCTACACCATCGAGCGCCGGCAGGTCAACCTCGACCAGCCGATCAAGACGCTGGGCACCTATGCGGTGCGCGTGTCGCTCCACCCGGAAGTGACGGTGGTCGCCAAGGTGACCGTCGCCCGTTCGCTGGAAGAGGCCGAGCGCGCCGTCGCCGCGGCGGCAGCCGCCGTCGCCGCCCCGGCCGCCGAGGCCGAGGTCGAGGAAATCGCCGCCGAGGAGCCGGCGGAAGAAGAAGACGTCGAAGCGACCGAAGAGTAAGGCGCCGCACTTGGGACGAAGGACGGGGATGGAGGCATCCATCCCCGCTATCCCCGTTATCCACAGGGCGATGGAAATAGCGCTTCCGGATGGGCGCTGCTAACATCCGGCGATGTCATCCCTGCCCCCCCTTCAGCCGGCCGCCACCCCGCCCGAGGGGTTGACTTTCCGCACACCTCCCCACAACCTCGAAGCCGAGCAGGCGCTGATCGGCGCCATCCTGCTGAACAACCGCGCCTACGAGAAGGTGTCGGAATTTCTGCGCCCCGAGCACTTCGCCGAGCCGGTGCACGGGCGCATCTACGTCGCCTGCGGCAAGCTGATCGAGCGCGGCCAGATCGCCAATCCGGTCACGCTCAAAACCTATTTCGAGCAGGACGGGGCACTGGCCGAGATCGGCGGGCCGGCCTATCTGGCGGCCCTGGCCAATGCGGTGGTGTCGATCATCAACGCCGAGGATTACGGCAAGCTGGTCCACGACCTGCACCTGCGCCGCGAACTGATCGCGCTGGGCAGTGACATGGTCAATGCCGCCTACCAGCCCTCGGTCGAGACCTCGGCGATGGACCAGATCGGCCAGGCGGAAGGCCACCTTTACGAGCTCGCCACCACCGGCCAGATCGAAGGCGGCTTCGAGGACTTCCGCCGCATCCTGATCGAGGCGATCAACCAGGCCGAGGCAGCCCACAAGCGCCAGGGCAAGCTGTCGGGCGTGCCCACCGGCCTGATCGACATGGACAAGAAGCTCGGCGGCCTGCATTCATCGGACCTGATCATCCTGGCCGGACGCCCGAGCATGGGGAAGACGGCCCTGGCCACCAACATCGCCTTCAACGCCGCCCGCGCCTATCGCGAGGAGGCCGACGCCACCGGCGCGCCGCGCGCCGTCGACGGGGCGATCGTGGCGTTCTTCTCGCTGGAAATGAGCTCCGAGCAATTGGCCACCCGCATCCTGGCCGAGCAGGCGGAGATCGCCAGCCACAAGATCCGGCAGGGCGAACTGGCCAACGACGAGTTCGAGCGCCTGGTGGCCGCCGCCCAGGAACTGCACCGGCTGCCGCTGTTCATCGACGACACCCCCGCCTTGACCATTTCGGCGGTGCGCACCCGCGCCCGGCGCCTCAAGCGCCAGCACGGGCTGGGGATGATCGTCATCGACTACCTGCAATTGCTGCGCGGCTCGGGCGCCAGCGCCGAGAACCGGGTGCAGGAGATTTCCGAAATCACCCGCGGCCTCAAGGCCCTGGCCAAGGAACTCGAGGTTCCGGTGGTGGCGCTGTCGCAGCTGTCGCGCGCCGTCGAGCAGCGCGAGGACAAGCGGCCGCAACTGTCCGACCTGCGCGAATCGGGGTCGATCGAGCAGGATTCCGACGTGGTCATGTTCGTCTTCCGCGAGCAATACTACCTCGAGCGCGCCGAACCCGGCCGGCGCCCCGAGGAAGCGGAAGAAAAATTCAACGATCGCCATGCATCATGGCAGCAGCGCTGCGAGGAGGTGTGGAACACCGCCGAGGTCATCATCGCCAAGCAGCGCCACGGCCCGGTGGGCATGGTGCGCCTGTCGTTCCACGGCGAATTCACCCGTTTCGGCAACCTCATCACCGACGACCATTACCAGGATTCCGGTTTCTGATGATTCCTCCCGCCGCCACCGCATTGCTCACCATCGATCTCGACGCGGTGGTCGCCAACTGGCGGCTGCTGGCCGAACGCGCCGGCGCCGCCGAGTGCGCCGCCGTGGTCAAGGCCGATTCCTACGGCCTGGGCGCCGATCGGATCGCCCCGGCCCTGGCCGCCGCCGGCTGCACCACCTTCTTCGTCGCCACCGTCGACGAGGGCATCGACCTGCGCCGCCGCCTCGCCGAGGCCCGCATCTTCGTGCTGTCGGGACCGATGCCGGGCAGCGAAGGCGCGTTCACCGCCCACCGGCTGATTCCGGTGCTGAACAGCCTCGACCAGATCGGGCGGTGGCGGGGGGCCGCGGCGCTGCATTTCGACACCGGCATGACCCGCCTGGGGCTGCCCGCCGCCGAGGCGGAACAACTGGCCGGCCGGCCGGAATTGCTGGCCGGCATCGAGCCGGTGCTCGCCATCTCGCACCTGGCCTGCGCCGACGATCGCGACTCGGGCCTGAACCGGGCCCAGCGGGAAATCTTCGCCGACCGCGCCGGCTGGCTGCCGGGCGCGGTGCCGCGCTCGCTGGCTGCGTCGTCGGGGATCTTCCTGGGGCCCGATTATCACCTGGGCATGGTCCGCCCGGGCGCCGCCCTCTATGGCCTGAACCCGACGCCGGGACGGCCCAATCCGATGGCACCGGTGGTTCGGCTGGAGGCAAAAATCCTGCAAGTCCGCGACGTTGACACCCCCCTGACCGTTGGCTATGGTGCCACCCATCGCGTCGCCTGCAAGGGGCGACTCGCCACCGTGGCGGTCGGCTATGCCGATGGCTGGCTCCGTTCGCTGGGCAATCGTGGCCACGGGGTGATCGGAGGGGAACGGGTGCCAGTGGTCGGCCGCATTTCCATGGATCTCACGACCTTCGACGTCAGCCGCGCGCCGGCCGACGCCGTGCGTCCGGGCGGCGTCATCGAACTGATCGGCCCCGGCCACGACGTCGACGCGGCGGCGGCGGAAGCCGGCACCATCGGCTACGAAATCCTCACCTCGCTCGGCCGCCGCTACACCCGGCGCTACGTGGGGGTCGGCGCGTGAGCCACCTCGCCACCATCGGCCGGGTGTTCCTGGTCTTCCTGTCCAATGTCGGGCGGCTGTCGGCCTTCGCCGCCACCGCCATTTCGCACATCGTGCGGCCGCCGTTCTACGGGCGCCTGCTGCTCAAGGCGGTCATCGAGATCGGCTACTATTCGCTGCCGGTGGTCGGCCTGACCGGCATTTTCGCCGGCATGGTGCTGGCCCTGCAAAGCTATACCGGCTTCGCCCGCTTCTCGGCCGAGGGCGCCGTGGCCAACGTGGTGGTGCTGTCGATGACCCGCGAACTGGGTCCGGTGCTGGCCGGGTTGATGGTGGCCGGGCGCATCGGCGCCTCGATGGCGGCCGAAATCGGCACCATGCGGGTGACCGAGCAGATCGACGCGCTGAAGACCCTGTCGACCAACCCGTTCAAGTACCTGGTGTCGCCGCGCCTGCTGGCCGGCACGCTGACCCTGCCGTTCCTGGTGCTGGTGACCGACATCATCGGCGTGTTCGGCGGCTACATCGTCTGCGTCTACAAGCTGGGCTTCAACCCCGCCACCTACATCCGCAGCACCTGGGACTTCATGCAGTTCCTTGATGTGTTCTCGGGGCTGGTGAAGGCGGCGGTATTCGGCTTCATCATCTGCCTGATGGGCTGCTACCACGGCTACTATTCCAAGGGCGGCGCCCAGGGTGTCGGCGCCGCCACCACCAACGCGGTGGTGTCCTCGGCCATCCTGATCCTGATTTCCAACTACATCATCACCGCATTGTTCTTCGGCAAATGAGCCACATGCCAACCACCGCCCCCCCCAAGATCCAACTTTCCGACGTCCACAAGGCGTTTGGCCGCAAGGTGGTGCTGGACGGCATCGACCTGACGGTGGGCCGCGCGGAATCGGTGGTGGTGATCGGCGGCTCGGGCACCGGCAAGTCGGTGATGCTCAAATGCATCCTCGGCCTGCTGAACCCCGAGAGCGGGTCGATCGCCGTCGACGGCCAGGAGGTGGTCGGCCTCGGCGGACCCGACCGCGCCGAGGTGATGAAGAAGTTCGGCATGCTGTTCCAGGGCGGCGCCCTGTTCGATTCGCTGCGGGTGTGGGAGAACGTCGCCTTCGGCCTGATCCAGGGCCGCAAGATGGCGCGCAAGCAGGCGCGCGACATCGCCATCGACAAGCTGGGCCAGGTCGGCCTGGCGCCCTCGGCCGGCGAGCTGTGGCCGTCGGAACTGTCGGGCGGCATGCAGAAGCGCGTCGCCCTCGCCCGCGCCATCGCCACCAATCCCGAGATCATCTTCTTCGACGAGCCGACCACCGGGCTGGACCCGATCATGGCCGACGTGATCAACGACCTGATCGTCAAATGCGTCAAGGAACTGGGCGCCACCGCCCTGTCGATCACCCACGACATGGCCAGCGCGCGCAAGATCGCCGACCGCATCGCCATGCTCTACAAGGGCAAGCTGGTGTGGGTGGGGCCGGCCAAGGAGATCGACCACTCCGGCAACCCCTTCGTCGACCAGTTCATCCACGGCCGCGCCGAGGGTCCGATCACCATGGAATTGCGGGCATAGCCCGCCCCCTCATTCCATCAGCCGCCACCAGCGCTTGGCCTCGCGCGCCGACCATTCGGGGCCGTGGCCGCTGTACAGCACGGTGTCGTCGGCCAGCAGCGGCAGCAGCCGCGTGATCGACCCCCACAGCGCCTTTTCGCTGCCGCCGGGCAGGTCGGTACGGCCGACGCCCTGCATGAACAGGGTGTCGCCGGTCAGCGCGAAGGCGCCGAAATCGAAGGTGACTCCACCCGGCGTATGACCGGGACAATGGACCACCCGCACCGGCTGGCCGCCCAATTCCAGCTGCGGTTCGCCGTCGAAGCTCTCCAGCGTGGCGGGCGGCTGCAGCGGCTCGCCGCTGAAGGCGCGGTTGAGTTCGCTGGCCCGTGCGATCACCGGCGCCTCGGCGGCATGGAAGCGGGTGGGAATGGCGAAGGCCTTCTCGACCGCGCGGGCGGCGCCGATATGGTCGGGATGGCCGTGGGTCAGCCAGATGGCGTCGGGCTTGCCGCCTTCGGCCTCGACCGCGGCGATGACGCGATCGGCGGCGCCGCCGGGATCGACCACCACCGACGCACCGGTGGGGACATGGCGGACGATGTAGCAGTTCTGGTACCATGGCGGGCCGGTCACCACCGTGGCGAGGGAGAAATCGTTGAATCGCCGCGTGCTCTGGGTCATGTCCGTCTCGATTGCAGCATCCCGAAGGCCTCCTAATAGCGCATTTTTTACCCGCTGGTAAGGAAGCCGGGATGACAATCGCCCAATGACCGATGTCGCCGCCCCCTTTCCCAGCGCACGGGAGGAAGTCGAGAAGGGCGAGCCCCGGGCCGTCAGCCCGCAGACCGCGTCGCCCGCCTACCGCCTGGCCTTCGAGGACAACGACTTCCTGCTGCGCCAGGACCTGCGCCCGGTGCGCCTGCAACTGGAACTGCTGAAACCTGAATTGCTGCAGCAGGAACACGGCATCCGGTCGACCATCGTGGTCTTCGGCTCGGCCCGCATTCCCGAGCCCGAGGCCGCGCGCCGGCAACTATTCGAGGCCGAAACGGCAGCGCGCGCCGCGCCGGGCGACAAGACGGCGGCGCGGCGCGTCGCCGTCGCCCGCCGTCTCCTCGCCAACAGCCGCTACTACGAGGAGGCGCGCCACCTGGCCCGCATCGTCACCGGCTCGTGCACCAACACCCATGTATGCGATTTCGTGATCAAGACCGGCGGCGGGCCGGGCATCATGGAGGCAGCCAACCGCGGCGCCGACGACGTCGGCGGCAAGTCCATCGGGCTGAACATCGTGCTGCCGCGCGAGCAGGGCCCCAACCCCTACGTCACCCCCGAGCTTTCCTTCCGCTTCCACTATTTCGCCATCCGCAAGATGCACTTCCTCACCCGCTCCAAGGCGCTGGTGGTGTTCCCCGGCGGCTTCGGCACCCTGGATGAGCTGTTCGAAGCGGCCACCCTGATCCAAACCGGCAAGATCGACCCGATCCCCATCCTGCTGTTCGGCCGCGAGTACTGGGAACGCGTGATCAACATGGATGCGATGGCCGCCGAGGGCATGATCGACCTGGACGATAAGGATATCTTCACCTTCGTCGAAACGGCAGACGAGGCGTGGAACTGCATCTGCGCATTTTACCGCCTGCGGAAATGAGGTATTCCTCTTCCCGCGCTGGGGCGGAGGCGAGATGTTATCGCGTTGCAGGATCGGGGCGCGGCTGGCCATCGGTTTCGGCGCCGGCGTGCTGTTCACCATGGCCGTCGGCCTGCTGGCGATGGACAGCAACGACCGTCTGAGCCGCCTGACCGAAGACCTGATGGTCCATCCCTTCGCGGTCACCAACGCGCTGCGTACCGCCAACGCCGACATCATCGACATCCGCAGCACCGTCAAGGACGTCGCCTACGGCGTCCCCTCGGTGCGAATCGACGAGGCGGTCAGCCGCGTCGCCGGCCTGGACGCCGAGGTCGACCGCCAGTTCGCCGTGGTCAAGGACCGCTACCTGGGGCCGGCGGCGGACGTGGACAAGCTGATCGCCACCTACCGCGACTACAAGGCGATCCGCGACGGGGTTCTCGCCATGGCGCAGGACGGCGACCGCGCGGGCGCCCGGGCCAAAGGCTCCGGCCCCGCCGCCGCCGCCTACACCCTGCTCCGCGCCGACATGGAGACCATCCTCGCCTTCGCCGGCAACAAGGCGGTCGCGTTCATGGTCGAAGCCCGACGGACGCGGGACGACATCCGCGTCCTCACCTGGGTCATCGTCATCGGCGCCATGGCGGCGACGACCATCGCGGCCTGGCTGACGGCGCGCAGCATCATCCGGCCGCTGACCGCCCTCAGGAACGCCATGGGGGCGACCGCCAAGGGCAATCTGTGCATCACCATTCCGGCGGTCGACCGCCGCGACGAGGTGGGCGAGATGGCCAGGGCGGTCCAGGGCTTCCAGGAAGGCCTGGCCCACGCCGAATCCCTGGAGCGGACGCTGCGCCAGACCCATAAGATGGAGGCGCTGGGCCAGCTGACCGGCGGCATCGCCCACGACTTCAACAACCTGCTCCAGGTGATCCTGTCCAACCTCGACCTCAGCCTGCGCAGCCTGGGCGGCGACGCCGTCGTCACCGGCCACCTGCACAACGCCATCGCCGGGGCCGAACAGGGCGCCAAGCTGACCGGCCACCTGCTCGCCTTCGGCCGCCGCCAGCCGCTCAATCCCCAGCCGCTGCGGGTCGACCGCCTGGTCGCCGAGATGACCGCCATGCTGCGCCGCACCATCGGCGAGCACATCGACATCGAGATGGTCAATGCCGGCGGCCTGTGGACCGCCCTGGTGGACGCCAACCAGTTGCAGAACGCAATTCTCAACCTGGCGATCAACGCGCGCGACGCCATGCCGAACGGCGGCAAGCTGACCATCGAACTGGCCAACGCCTCGCTCGACGCCGCCTATGCCGACTCCCACGCCGAGGTGAAGGCCGGCCAGTACGTGCAGCTGGCGATCACCGACACCGGCATCGGCATGGCCGGAGACGTCGCCGAGCGCGCCTTCGAGCCGTTCTACACCACCAAGGCCGAGGGGGTGGGCACCGGTCTCGGCCTGTCCATGGTCTACGGCTTCGTCAAGCAGTCGGGGGGGCACGTCAAGATCTACAGCGAGGTCGGCCACGGCACCACCGTCAAGCTGTACCTGCCCCGCACCCAGAACGCCGAGGTGCTGCGGTCGCCGACCGACGCCCCGACGAAGCGCGGCGACGGCGAGACCATCCTGGTGGCCGAGGACGACGACGGCGTGCGCGCCGCCGCCATCACCCAGCTGGCGGAATTGGGCTATCGGGTGCTGTCCGCCGCCAACGGCGACGACGCCCTGGCCATCCTCGCCCGCGGCGAAAGGATCGACCTGCTGTTCACCGACGTGGTGATGTCCGGATCCCTCAACGGGCGGGCGCTTGCCGACAAGGCGCGCGGCCTGCTGCCCGACCTCCGGGTGGTGTTCACCTCCGGCTACACCGAGAACGCCATCATCCACCACGGCCGCCTGGACGAAGGGGTGAGGCTGCTGAGCAAGCCCTACCGGCTGGCGCAGCTGGCCGACGCCATCCATTCCGAACTGCGCCGGCCGGCGGCGGCGGCGACGGCGGTGTCCGTGCTGGTGGTCGAGGACGACGACAAGGTCCGCGCCCTGACCGCCCTGATCCTCGGCGAACTCGGCTATCGCATCGTCGCCGCCGCCACGCCGGGCGAGGCCCTGCAGGCGCTGGCCGCCGATTCCGCGATCGGCATCATGATCACCGATTTCACCCTGCCCGAAATCGACGGCTGCGAACTGGCGCGGCGGGCGCTGGCGCTACGGCCGCGGCTGCCGGTGATCCTGGCGACCGGACGCGCCATCGAGCCGGCCGATTTGCCCGATCCCTCGGTCCTGCTGATCCGCAAGCCGTTCCGCGCCGCCGACCTGGCCGCCGCGATCGACGAGGCGCATGAACGCCAGGGCAGGCCGGGAGTCGCCGCCATGTGTTGACGGCATGTCACGTCCATCCCATCGGAGGCCGACATGCCCGACTACACCCCCATCCCCAGCAAGGCCGCCCTGTTCGGCCACCCCATCCACCCCATGCTGATCCCCTTCCCCATCGCCTTCCTGATCGGCGCCTTCGTCGCCGACCTGGTCTGGTGGGGCGGCGGCGACCCGTTCTGGCCGCTGGCCGCCCGCTGGCTGATCGTCGCCGGCCTGGCGACGGGCGTCATCGCCGGCCTGGCCGGACTCACCGACTTCATCGGCCGCAGCGAAGTCCGCAGCCACACGGCCGCTTCCATCCATTTCGCCGGCAATGCGCTGGTGCTGGTGCTCGCCGCCGTCAACCTGGCCCTGCGCTGGTCCGACCCGGTGGCGGCGGTGCTGCCGTGGGGACTGGTGGTTTCCGCGGTCGTCACGGTGCTGCTTGGAATCACCGGCTGGCTCGGAGGCGATTTGGCCTACCGCCACGGCATCGGCCAGATCGTCGGCCCGTCGGTGCACGACTATCGGCCGGAAACCGCAGCCGGCTCGACCTCGCCGGGCGCAAACCGGTCCGCCGGGCCGCCGCAGCCGGACCGGTTGAGACGAATGGCCGACGAAGTCGGGTCCCCACCCGATTGGAACGCCCCTCCGTTGGACCGTATAGTCCGAACGTCGTGATCGCGCGGCGATAGGGGGCTGGTGGCTGCGCGTGGCGTTCCGCCGTCACGACGATCCTCCCGGGGGGGAGGGGAAAGGCCTCGGTGACGGGACGATCCCATGCGTCTCGATGCCGGGGCCGTTCCGGCATGGCTCCCATCGCCGCCCGAGGGTGGCGCGGCCGGTCTCCGAGCGGTATGATTTCCTCATCGATGCGGGCGCCTGCGCGCCTCGCGTAGCCGGCCAGCCAGGGCGGGCGCCGTGCCGGTGGAAATATCCGCGTGCGGAGGGCTCATGAGCCACGACATCCTAAGCGTCATTTCTGCCATGGCTGAGGTCGCGACGGCGACGCCACAAGGCGGGCCGCGACGGCCCCGGCAGCCGGTGGTCACCATTTCCCGCGATTACGGCTCGGGCGGCGACGTCATCGCCAGCCGCCTGTGCCAGCAATTGGGCGTACCGCTCTACGACGACCAGGTGCTGAAGGAGGTGGCGGCGCGCCTGAACGACGATCCCGCCATCGTCGCCATGCTCGACGAGGGATTCGGCCGGGCCAAGGACATGTGGCTGTACCGCCTGCTGTCGGGCAAGGACGTCAGCGCCGACAATTACCGCGACACGCTGGTCAAGGTGGTGATGAGCCTGGGCCGGCTGGGCGGCGTCATCGTCGGCCGCGGCGCCCACGTCATCCTGTCCGAATCGTGCGCGCTTCGGGTCCGCATCGCCGGAACCCCCGAGGTGTGCGCCCGCCGCATGGCCGCCGCCGGCCACGGCGCCGAAGCGGCCGAGCTGGCCCGCGCGCTGGAGGTCAACCATCGCCGCGGCAAGTTCGTGTGGGAGGTCTTCCGCTCCCGCCTGTCGGACGCCAGCCAGTTCGACATCACCGTCAACACCGACCGCATGGAAGATTTCGAGGACGTGGTGGCCACCCTGGAAGAAATGGCCAAGGCGATCCACCAGGGCCGCATGCTGAAGACCGATTACGCCAAGTGCTGATCCGGCCCGAGCATCGCCTCGGGCCGCACCCACGAATCGAATTCGTCGGCCGTCGCCGCTCCCAGGGCCAGGGCCGCCTGGCGTAGCGTGGTGCCCTCGGAATGCGCCTTCTCGGCGATCGCGGCGGCGCGGTCGTAGCCGACATGCGGCGCCAGGGCGGTGACCAGCATGAGCGAGCGCTCGACCATCCGGGCGATGCGCTCGCGATCGGGGCGGATGCCGGCGACGCAGCGGAGCGTGAAGCTGCGGACGGCGTCGGCCAGCAGCCGCGCCGAGGCCAACACATTGACGATGATCACCGGCTTGCAGGCATTCAGCTGCAATTGCCCCAGCGATCCCGCCACCGTCACCGCCACGTGGTTGCCGATCACCTGGCAGCACACCATCGCCAGCGCCTCGGCCTGGGTGGGATTGACCTTGCCGGGCATGATCGACGACCCCGGCTCGTTGGCCGGCAGAATCAGTTCGCCCAGGCCGCAGCGCGGCCCCGAGGCCAGCAGGCGGACGTCGCCCGCGATCTTCATCAGCGCCGGCGCCAGGGCATTGAGCGCGCCCGACGCGGCCACCAGGGCGTCGTGGCTGGCGATCGCCGCGAACTTGTCCGGGGCGGGAACGAAGGGCCGCCCGGCGAGTCCGGCCAGTTCGGCGGCAAAGGCGGTGTCGAAGCCCGCGGGCGCGTTGAGGCCGGTGCCCACCGCGGTGCCGCCCTGGGCGACGCGATAGAGTTCCGGCAGGGCCGCCCGCAGGCGCCGGGCGCCGGCTTCGACCTGCGCCGCCCAGGCGCCGACCTCCTGGCCGAGGGTCAGCGGCGTGGCGTCCATCAGGTGGGTGCGGCCGATCTTGACGATGCCGGCGAATTCCGCCGCCTTGCCCCGGAGGGCTTCGGCAAGGCCGTCGAGGGCCGGCAGCAGGCGATCCTCGATCTCCCCGGCGGCGGCGACGTGCATGGCGGTGGGGAAGCTGTCGTTGGAACTCTGGCTGCGGTTGACGTGGTCGTTGGGATGCACCGGCGCCTTGGCCCCCAGCGCCCCGCCCAGCATCTCGTTGGCGCGGTTGGCCAGCACCTCGTTCATGTTCATGTTGCTCTGGGTGCCCGATCCGGTCTGCCACGGCACCAGCGGGAATTCCCCCGTCAGGCCCCCGCCGATCACCTCGTCGCACGTTCGCGCGATTGCCTCGGCGCGCTCGGCGTCGAGGGCGCCCAGGCGGCGATTGGCCAGCGCCGCCGCCTTCTTGACCAGGGCCAGGGCGCCGATCAGGGCCGGCGGCAAGGTCGCGTCACCGATGGGGAAATTCTCCAGGCTGCGCTGGGTCTGCGCCCCCCAGTAGCGGGCGGCGGGAACCCGCACCACGCCCATGGTGTCGGACTCGATGCGGAACTGGTCCATGCCGTTCTCCCGTCTGCTGGGACATTGTGGGTAGTCTATCCGGCCCTAGGGCCAATTCGGCTTGCAGCCGGTTCGACTATGGATTAGCTAATGAGAGAATCCGCCATTCATAGGTGGACAGCCAACACCCGGAGGAAGTTTCCATGAGTTCCACACCGAGCGACCTCAGTCTGGCAGAAAGCGGGGCGCTGGCTCTCGAGGACGCCGCTGCGGCGCTCGATCTCGCGGTCGACCCGGCAGCGTTCCTGCAGGCGCTGGAGCACAATCGCCGGGTCTGGAACGCCATCAGCGACATCGCCCAGCGCCAGCGGTGGAGCGTGCCCGACCGCCGCCAGACCCAGTTCGCCCTCGGCGCCTCCAACAAGGCGGGGGTCAGCGACGAGGACGTCCACGCTTTGGTCAGCATCAACCGCCAGGTATCGGCGGCGCTGGCCAACGGCGGCAACATCGACCATATCCGCGAACGCGCCTATTTCATCTGGGAGAGCCGCGGCCGCCCCCAGGGCCAGGAGCTGGAATGCTGGGTGCTGGCGGAAATGGAGATGGACGGCCAGAACTGAGGCTTCGGTCCGTAGGGTTGCCGGCACGACTGCCCGTCAGCCGTGCCGTTCCACGTCTCCCTGGCGCTCGTCTCCCGACAGCCCCAGCGCCCACATCAACCCGACCATCGCCCCCTTGATCCGGGGCAGCAACTGCCACACCAGCACCGCGGCCAGCCCCACCGCCACCACCATGTGGGGCAGCAGCGGCGGATGCCAGCGCTGCTCGACCACCAGGCTGAGCGGCACGGTGACGTGGGCGACGATCAGCAGGGTGAAATAGGCGGGACCGTCATCGGCGCGGATGTGGCCCAGCGCCTCGCCGCACCCGGCGCAGGCCGGCGCCACCGTCAGGTAGCCGGCCCGGTACGAGCCGATGCCGCAGCGCGGGCAGCGGGTGCGCAAGCCGCGCAGCAGGGCGTCGGCGATACGGCGCCGGGAACCCGGCGCACAGTCGGGGATGCGAGTCCGGTGATGGCCCATCCACCCTCATCTGCGAGTGCGAGGCATTATGCGCAAGAGGGGGCCGGAAGGCCAGGGCGTTGTCGCGTCCCCGATCAGCCGGCGTCGACTTCGCCGTGGATGCGTTGCGGCGGCGCCCGCTGACAGTCGACGATTTCGACCGTTTCTTGACGGGCACGGCCGGCCTCGCCATCCTTGATGCGACATATGGAGTTCAGTCGCAATGGCCCCCGCCCAAATCGCTCGCCTGTCGCCGCAAGAGCGGCTCGCCCTGATAGAACAGCTTTGGGACAGTCTGGACGATGCCGACCTGTTCGTCACCCCGGCGCAGCAGGCCGAACTCGACCGCCGACTTGACGCGCGGCACGAAGGCCACGAAGCAACCGTCAGCTGGGAAGAGCTTCGCCGCGAGATTCACCAGCGGCAGGGCAAATGATTTCGATCTGCTTCGGCGCCGCCGCGCGAACCGAAATGCTGGAGGCGGTGGACTGGTACAATGCCCATGCCCCTGGCATCGGAGAACAGTTTCTTGCCGAGGTCGACGCCGTCGTCGCCCGCATCTCCGAAAGGCCCCTGCTGTTCCCCGTAGTGTTCAAGGGCGTCCGTCGCGCCCGCCTGCATCACTTCCCATTCAGCCTGTTTTTCCGCGTCGAAGATGCGGGCATCTATGTCCTCGCCTGCTTCCACAGCAACCGCGCCCCACGCCACTGGCAGGGCCGAAGGTAAGCGTGGATGGCCGGGACAAGTCCGACCATCAACGCAATGGTAGATCAATGATAATTCAGTGCGCGAATTCAGCGAAGAAATCATTGCCCTTGTCGTCGACGACGACGAAGGCGGGGAAGTCGACCACTTCGATGCGCCAGATCGCCTCCATCCCCAGTTCGGGATACTCGACCACCTCGACCTTCTTGATGCAGTCCTTGGCCAGCCGCGCCGCGGCGCCGCCGATCGAGCCGAGATAGAAGCCGCCGTGCTTCTTGCAGGCGTCGGTCACCGCCTGCGAGCGATTGCCCTTGGCGATCATCACCATCGAGCCGCCGTTGGCCTGGAACAGGTCGACGTAGGAATCCATCCGCCCGGCGGTGGTCGGACCGAAGGCGCCGGAGGCGTAATTGGACGGGGTCTTGGCCGGGCCGGCGTAATACACCGCCATCTGGCGGAAGTACTCGGGCAGACCCTCGCCGCGATCGAGCCGCTCCTTCAGCTTGGCGTGGGCGATGTCGCGGGCGACGATCATCGGGCCGGACAGCGACACCCGGGTGCGGATCGGGTATTGCGCCAGGGTCTTCCTGATCTCGTCCATCGGCCGGGTGAGGTCGATCTTGACCACGTCGCCCGACAGCTTGGAGACGTCGATGTCGGGCAGGTACTTGGCCGGATCCTTCTCCAGCGCTTCGAGGTAGACGCCGTCCTTGGTGATCTTGCCCAGCATCTGGCGGTCGGCCGAGCACGACACCCCGATCGCCACCGGGCACGAAGCACCGTGGCGCGGCAGGCGGATGACGCGGACGTCATGGCAGAAGTACTTGCCGCCGAACTGCGCCCCCATCCCCATCTTGCGGCTCAGCTCCAGCACCTGGGCCTCGACCTCGCGGTCGCGGTAGGCCTGGCCGAACTTGGTGCCCTTGGCCGGCAGGCTGTCGAGGTAGCGGGTGGAGGCCAGCTTGACCGTCTTCAGGGTCATCTCCGCCGACAGGCCGCCGATGACGATGGCCAGGTGGTAGGGCGGGCAGGCGGAGGTGCCCAGGGTGCGAATCTGGGCGTCGAGGAATTCCAGCAGGCTCTTGGGGTTCAGCAGCGCCTTGGTCTGCTGGTACAGGTAGGTCTTGTTGGCCGAGCCGCCGCCCTTGGCCATGAACATGAACTTGTAGGCATCGCCCTCGACGGCATACAGATCGATCTGCGCCGGCAGGTTGGTGCCGGTGTTGACCTCCTCGTACATGTCGAGCGGCGCGGTCTGCGAATAGCGCAGGTTCAGGCTGGTATAGGCCTGCTGCACGCCCTTGGAGATGGCTGCCTCGTCGGGTCCCTCGGTCCAGATCTGCTGGCCCTTCTTGCCCATCACCACCGCGGTGCCGGTGTCCTGGCACATGGGCAGCACCCCGCCGGCGGCGATGCCGGCGTTCTTCAGCAGGTCGAAGGCGACGAAGCGGTCGTTGGCCGAGGCCTCGGGATCGTCGAGGATCGCCCGCAGCTGGGCCAGATGGCCGGGCCGCAGCAGATGCGAGATGTCCTTGATCGCCTCGAAGGTCAGCTGGGTGATCGCCTCGGCCGCCACCGTCACCACGGTGCGCCCGTTGAGGCTGGCGGTGCCGATCCCGTCGGAGGTCAGCTTGCGATAGGGGGTCTCGTCGTGTTCGAGCGGGAACAACTCATGATAGGCGAAGTCGGACATCGGGGGCTGCCTCGGCTGGTTGTCGGATGGCCCGTTCGACAAACACCTTTTCGCACCGCCAGTCAAGCCGAAGGCGCCTCCTCGACAGGGCCGAGGCGCAGTGCCGGCGCGGCATCGCGGTCGTCGGCGATGCCGACCACCATCAGAAGGTAGAGCGTCAAAATTCGCGGCGAATGGAGGCGGTGGTAGACGTCGATCAGTCCGCGCCTGACCACCGACGGCAAATCGGGATCGACAGGAAATCGACAAAAGGCTTCCGACAAGGCCCTGAGACGCCACGTCCTTATGCGGCCGCGAACGAACGGCTCCACCGCCCAGGTTTTCCTTGCAAACGCTGAAAGGCTATGTGAACGCTCGGCTGCCGACCACTGCCATTAATCGAATGCAGCCATTCGGCATAGGGGCATTCCCGTTGCGCGACGCGATGCTCTAAGGTTTAATTATCACCCCCGCAATTGGGAGGGGTGGCGCCCGACGCGCGTCAACGCCGGGGACCGAGACCGGCATAATGAAAATGGGTAGTTCCCCCCCATTTGGAACAAGACTGCACCGTGGTAATCGGGGACGCCAATCGCGGTTGATACGTTCCTATTGGGTAGGAAACGGCACGGGGGTGGATAAGCGATGACTCACAGCAGTGCCATGGCCGACCGGGATCTCAACGCCCTCGGGCGGGGCGTCGCCGGGCTGGCCTGGTTCATCGACAACGTCCGCCTCAAGCTGGTCGGCGTCGCCATCACCATCCTGATGGGCTGCCTGCTCGCCGCCGGCGTGGCCGGAACCATCATCACCTTCGCCAAGGTGGCCGAAATCGGCTCGGTCTGGCGCAACTTCGATACCGGCCTGGCGCGACGCCTGTCCCTGCTGTCCGACCTCCGCCAGCATCTCGGCTTCGGCGGGCTGACCCAGCATTTCCACGAATTCCTGCTGACCGCCGACCCGCTGCGCAAGCAGGATGTCGCCCGCGACCTCGCCCGGCTGCGCGAGATCGGCCCGGCCTACGTCACCGCCGGCGCCTCGGCGGAGGAAAAGAAGGAACTCCAGGTTATCCTGGCCCTGGCCGATGCCTACGACATCGCCATGCCCCAGGTGGCCGAAGTGGTGGGGCGCGGCGAAGGAGCCCGCAAAGGCTACGCCGCGGCGCCGGTGGACACCGCGCCGGCCCTGGCCGCGCTCGACCGGCTGGGGCAATTGCTCAAGCAGGAGCACATGGCCAGCGCCGACCGCGTCGACAACGCGACCTGGACGGTGTCGGCGACGGTGGGCGGGGTGATGTCGCTGAACGCGCTGCTGCTGCTGCTGCTTGCGGTTTTCTTCTTCTGGTTCACCCGCTTCCGCATCGTCCGCCCGCTCGACAGCCTGGGCGGGGTGATGGTCCACCTGGCCGAGGGCGACAAGAGCATCGGCGTGCCGATGGTCGAAAAGCAGGACGAGATCGGCGACATGGCCCGCGCCGTCGAGGTGTTCAAGGAGCACATGATCCGCTCCGACGAACTCGAGGCGCTGAAGCGGGCGGCCGACGCGCAATTGCTGGAACGCGCCGGCCGGCGCGAAACGCTGACCGCGAATTTCGGCCAGGTGGCGACCCGCTTGCTCCAGGTGGTCAACGGGTCGGTGGAGCAGGTGCGCGAAGCCGCCGAGGCGCTGTCGGCAGTGGCCGAGGAGACCCAGCGCCAGGCCGACACGGTGGCCGAAGGCGCGAAAAATGCGACCCGGAACGTCGAGGAGGTGGCGGTCGCCACCGAGCAGCTGGGCGCCACCGGGCAGGACATCAGCCGCGGCGTCGGCAAATCGGCCGAGATCACCCGCGACGCCGTCACCGGCATCAAGGGGCTGGGCACCACCATGGCCTCGCTCGAACGGGCGGCCGCCAAGATCGGCGAGATCGTCACCCTGATCGGCGAAATCGCCGCCCAGACCAACCTGCTGGCGCTCAACGCGTCGATCGAGGCGCAGCGGGCCGGCGACGCAGGCAAGGGCTTCGCCGTGGTCGCCAACGCGGTCAAGGTGCTGGCCGGCCAGACATCCAAGGCGACCGAGGAGATCTCGGAACAGATCGGCAGCATCCAGGGCGGCACCCGCGACGCCATGGCTGCCTTGAACACGGTGCACGGCACGGTGATGAACGCCGACGAGGTGGTCTCCACCATCGCCTCGTCGGCCGAGGAGCAGAACGCCGCCACCCAATCGATCGTCGGCAACGTCAACGCCGCCGCCGCGGGCAACCGCGAGGTCACCGCCGCCATCGTCGAGGTATCGGATGCGGCCGACCATACCGGAAAGATGGCGGCGCAGATGGTCGCGGTGACCGTATCGCTGCGCAATGAAGCCGACACCATGAAGGCGGAAGTCGAGAAATTCCTCGCCGCCGTCAACGCCACTTAAATTACGCCGGGGGGGAAGGCCATGCGGCCGATGCCGTTCTACGAGGTGCTGCGCGAGCACGGGATCCCGCGGCGCGATTTTCTCAAGTTCTGCGCGCTGACCGCGGTTTCCTTCGGCCTCGGCCCGGGCGGGCAGGAGGCCATCGCCGAGGCGCTGGAGACCAAGCCGCGCCTGCCGGTGATCTGGCTGCACGGGCTTGAATGCACCTGCTGTTCGGAATCGTTCATCCGCGCCGCCCACCCGCTGGCCAAGGACGTCGTGCTGTCGATGATCTCGCTCGACTACGACGACACCCTGATGGCGGCGGCCGGCAGCCAAGCCGAGGCGATCCTCGACGAGATCGTCCACAACTACAAGGGCAACTACATCCTGGCGGTGGAGGGCAACGCGCCGCTGTTCGACGACGGCATGGCCTGCATCGTCGGCGGCCGCCCGTTCGTCGACCAGCTGCGCGAGGTCGGCCGCCACGCCAAGGCGGTGATCGCCTGGGGCACCTGCGCCGCCTTCGGCTGCGTCCAGGCCGCGGCGCCCAATCCGACCCAGGCCACCCCGGTGTCGAAGCTGATCAAGAACCGGCCGGTGATCAACGTCCCCGGCTGCCCGCCGATCGCCGACGTGATGGCCGCGATCCTCACCTACATCCTGACCTTCGACCGCCTGCCCGAACTCGACCGCCAATTGCGGCCGAAGATGTTCTACGGCCAGCGCATCCACGACAAGTGCTACCGCCGCGCCCATTTCGACGCCGGCCAGTTCGTCGAATCGTGGGACGACGACGGCGCCCGCCAGGGATGGTGCCTGTACAAGATGGGGTGCCGTGGGCCGACCACCTACAACGCCTGCACCACCATCGGCTGGAATGACGGCGTATCGTCGCCGATCCGCTCCGGCCACGGCTGCCTCGGCTGCTCCGAGGACGGGTTCTGGGATCGCGGGCCGTTCTACCAGCGGGTCACCGACCTGACGCAATTCGGCATCGAATCCACCGCCGACAAGATCGGCCTGGCCGCCATGGCCGGCGTCGGCACCGCCATCGTCGCCCATGCGGCGGTGACCGCGGTCAAGCGCGCCGTCGACGGCGCCAAGGACAAGAAGGAAGACTGCGAATGACCCGCGTCCAGACGCCCAACGGCTTCGTCCTCGATGACGGCGGGACGCGGGTGGTGGTCGACCCCATCACCCGCATCGAAGGCCACCTGCGGATCGAGATCAATGTCGACAAGCACAACGTCGTCACCAACGCGGTGTCCACCGGCACCATGTGGCGCGGCCTGGAAAACATCCTGAAGGGGCGCGACCCGCGCGACGCCTGGGCCTTCGTCCAGCGCATCTGCGGCGTCTGCACCGGCGTGCACGCCTTGGCCAGCGTGCGATCGGTCGAGGACGCGCTGGGCATCCCGATCCCGCGCAACGCCAATATCATCCGCAACATCCTCCACCTGACGCTGTACGTGCAGGACCACCTGGTCCATTTCTACCACCTGCATGCGCTCGACTGGGTCGACGTGCTGAGCGCGCTCGAAGCCGACCCCAAGGCGACCAGCGCCCTGGCCCAAAGCCTGTCGCCATGGCCGAAATCCTCGGAGGGCTATTTCCGTGCCGTCCAGGATCGCCTGCGCAAATTCGTCGGATCGGGCCAATTGGGGCCGTTCAAGAACGGCTACTGGGGCCATCCCGCCTACAAGCTGCCGCGCGAAGCCAACCTGATGGCGGTCGCCCACTACCTCGAGGCGCTCGATTTCCAGAAGGAGATCGTCAAGATCCAGGCGGTGTTCGGCGGCAAGAACCCCCATCCGATGTGGCTGGTGGGCGGGGTGCCGTCGGCGATCAACGTGCATTCCTCGGGCGCCGTCGGCGCGATCAGCATGGAGCGGCTCAACCTGGTGCGCGAGATCGCCCAGCAGGCGCGCGAGTTCATTCATCAGGTCTACATCCCCGACCTGCTGGCGATCGCCTCGTTCTACAAGGACTGGGCCGGCATCGGCGGCGGCCTGTCCAGCCGCAACCTGATGAGCTACGGCGACTTTCCCCGCAACGCCAACGACGACAGCAACGACAGCCTGGCGATGCCGCGGGGCGTCATCCTGGGCGGCGACCTCACCAAGATCCACCCGGTCAACCTGCGCGATCCCGACGAGATCCGGGAATACGTCTCGCATTCCTGGTACCGCTATCCCGACGAGGGCAAGGGGCTGCATCCCTGGGACGGAATCACCGAGTACGACTTCAAGCTCGGCCCCAACGCCAAGGGCGAGAAGACCCGCATCCTGCAGGTGGACGAAGGCGCCAAATATTCCTTCGTCAAGGCGCCGCGCTGGAAGGGCCATGCCATGGAGGTGGGGCCGCTGGCCCGCCTGGTGATCGCCTACGCCATGGGACGCAAGGACATCCAGGAACTGGTCGACGGCGCGCTGAAGAAGCTCGACGTCCCGCTGACCGCGCTGTTCTCGACCCTGGGGCGGACGGCGGCACGCGGCCTCGAATGCCAATGGGCGGCCGACCGCCTGGTGGAAACGGTGGATGAGCTGCTGGCCAACATCAAGGCCGGCGACGTCGACACCGCCAATTCCGCCAAGTGGGCGCCGGAAACCTGGCCGAAGACGGCCAAGGGAGTCGGCTATTGCGAGGCGCCGCGCGGCGCCCTCGGCCACTGGCTGCAGATCGAGGACGGCCGCATCGCCAATTACCAGTGCGTGGTGCCGACCACCTGGAACGCCAGCCCGCGCGACGGCGCCGGCAATATCGCCCCGTTCGAGGCCGCCTTGCTCGGCACCCCGCTGGCCGACCCGGCGCAGCCGCTCGAAGTGCTGCGCACGATCCACAGCTTCGACCCCTGCCTCGCCTGCGCCAGCCACATCATCGGGCCGGACGGCGAAACGCGGGCCACGGTGCAGGTGATCTGATGGCGCACGGCGACGAGGAAGCCTTCCGCCAGATCGGCGACGACGAGCGCATCAGCCAGATCTACGTCTACGAGGCGCCGGTGCGCCTGTGGCATTGGCTGAACGCCCTGGCGGTGATCGCGCTCAGCCTCACCGGCTATTTCATCGGCACGCCGCTGCCGTCCTATACCGGCGACCCCGGCACGGTCTATGTGATGGGGTGGATCCGGGTCATCCACCTGTCCGCCGGCTACCTGTTCGCCGCCCTGTGGGTGCTGCGGGTGTGGTGGGCGATCGTGGGCAACGGGTTCGCCCGCCTGCTGTTCGTACCGCCGCTGTGGACCAAGCGCTGGATCCACGGCCTGCTCGACCAGATCGCCTGGAACCTGTTCCTCAAGAACCGGTCGGAACGTTACAGCGGCCTCAATCCGCTGGCCCATGTGGCGATGCTGCTGATGTTCGTGTTGCCCTCGGTGGTGCTGCTGGTCACCGGCTTCGGCATGTACGCCGAGGTGGCCGGGCCCGAAAGCTGGCAGTACCACCTGTTCGCCTGGATGCGGGTGACCGAGAACACCATCGACCTGCACACCCTGCACCGCGCCTCCATGTGGGTGGTGTCGGTGTTCCTGATGATCCACGTCTACATCGCGGTGCGCGAAGACATCGTGTCGCGCCAAAGCATGGTCAGCACCATGCTGTCGGGCTTCCGCCTGTTCAAGGACTCGAAGCGCTGACATGGCTGATGACGCCGCCATCCCGGTCCTGGTTCTCGGCATCGGCAATCTGCTATGGGCCGACGAAGGATTCGGCGTGCGCGCGGCGGAGCGGCTGGCTGCAACCCACCAGTTGCCCGATGGCGTCCAGGTGGTCGACGGCGGCACCCAGGGAATGTATCTGCTGCCGCTGATCACTTCGGCGTCGCGCCTGATCGTGCTCGACGCGGTCGATCTCGGCCTGCCGCCCGGCACCCTGGTGACGTTGCGCGACGAGGAAATCCCCCGGCTGATGGGATCGCGGCGGCTGTCCTTGCACCAGACTACCTTTCTCGACGTCCTGGCGGCGGCGGCGTTGACCGGCGGCAGCCCCCAGGCCATCGTCCTGGTCGGCGTCCAGGCCGGCGACCTCGAGGCCTTCGGCGCGGGCCTCACCCCCGCCGTCGCCGCCCGCATCGACGACGCCGTCGAGGTGGTGGTGTCGCAATTGGCCGCATGGCGGACGCCGTCACCGGCATAGGCCGGCTATTTCTTGCGGAAGGCGTCCAGCGTCACCACTTTGGCGTCGCCTGCTTCGGCCGGCATGGCCGCGTCTGCGGCGGGGCGCTCCGGCGCCTCGTCCTCGTCGTCGGGTTCGGTCAGAGTCTGGAATTGCAGGCCGAACTTGGCCGAAGGATCGGCGAATCCGGTCACCGCGGCGAAGGCGATCACCAGGCGCTCGGACTTGCCGCCGAACGACAGCGTCACCGCGAATCCGTCCTCGCCGACCTCCAGGTCCCAGAACTGGTGCTGCAGGACGATGGTCATCTCGTCGGGATGGCGGGCGCGGATGTGGTTGGCGATGGCCACTCCGGGATGGTCGGTGCGGAAGGTGATGTAGAAATGGTGGTCGCCCGGCAGGCCCCGCGCCACCGTCAGCTCCAGGGACTGGCGGACCACGCCACGCAGCGCGTTCTCCACCATCCTGTCATATCTCAGTTCGTCGTCGGGCATCTGCTCCCCTGGCGCCCAGGAAGTTAAGTGGGGGGATTCTGTTGCCCGGTTCCCCCCGGACCGCGCTTACCGGTTAAGCGGCAGCGGCAAGAGCCACGTTGTCGTTGGCACTTGTGAGGTTTGACCCGATATCGGTGGTATCATGCCGAGCACAGACCATGTCTTTACCACGCGCGTCGATCCTGTTTCGCCCCCGCTGAAACGATTGGTGGAGGCGCCGGGTACCGCCCCCGGGTCCGCAACGCTTATTCCACATGGCGTTTAGCGCCATAGTCGAGCAAGCCCGACAAGCCCAATATAGTGCAGCATCCGCCGCGGCGCCAGTGGGCGGATTGATCATCGTCGGGGCGCTTCGCCGCGTCGATCATCGCGCCGCCGCGAGTTCCACCCCGTACAGGGTATCGGCCCAGGCGGGGAGGCCCGCTTGTAGATTGGCGACCCGCCCGTGGTGGAGGCTGAACAGTCGCCGTGGCGCCTGATCGAGGCGGGAATTGTCGAAGACATAGGCCCAATCGGCAGCCAAGGCCGCCTCTCGAATGAGGGCCTGATTGCGGATGTACCGGGCGCGAATCTTGTCAGCGGGGACCGGGTGCCCGCCCTCGGTGACCCGCGCTTCCACACGCAGCACCGCCAGGTCGCCGCTGACGATGTTGACGTGGAAGACGACCACGCGGTAGCCGAGCGCTCTGGCATCGGCCAGCAGTTCCAGCTTTGACGGATGGGAGAATGTCGACTCGGTTACGAAGCTCTGCCGGCCGGCCATGAGTTGGTGCCGGCGGCTTTTGGCGAGGGCTTGCCCCGTCTCCGATTCCTCCGGTGCCGTGGCATGGTGGCCGAACCGCTCAGCGGCCAGCAGATCGGCGTTGACGAACTCGACGCCGGGCAGCGTGCCCTTGAGGAAGGTGTTGTAAAAGGTGGTCTTCCCGGCTCCATTGGGACCGGCGATGACGTACAGGGTGGGTCGCGCTGCGGTCATTGGCCGCCGATCTTCTCGGTTCTACCGCCGGGCAGCGCGCGGGCCATGTCGCCATCCTCATCGAGGCCAACGCCGCCGCCCTGTTCCCGCCGGGCGGCAAAGAAAGTCTGCACCGCCGCCGGGGGGCTGTCGAAGTGCTCGCCGAGCCGGTCAAAGAAAGCCTCTTGCTGATCGCCCGGCAGCTTGTCGACGGGAAACCGTCCTTCGAGGGCCGCCCGCACCAGGTCGACCGGGAACCCGGCTTCGATGGCGCGGCCGAGTTCCGCCCAATGCTCAATCTGCCCGGCGATCGACCGGTGAAACACCGCCGCTTCCTTCCGCGCCGCGTCGACGAAGCGCGGCGCGAATTTCACGGAGGCAAACTTTGCTTCGGCCATGGGCACCTCCTTAGATAGGGTGGCAAAATGCTACCACGCCCCGAGGGCCGCGACAATCGACGCATGGAGGTAGTGCGGATTGATCGTCACCCATCTCGGCCCGGTGCCCACGAGAGCGCGGCGGGAGAGGACCAGGCGCCCTGACATAATCATATCCTTATATCCACATTCGTTTGTCATCGAACCGTCGCACATCCCGCCTCGACAAGCCCCATCGCCGCCGGATATGTAGGGTCTCCAACCGGAGTAGGCCCCCGTGTCGCAGCTGCGCTCCCGCGTCATCTTCTCCAACCCGGAGATCAAGCCCAACTTCTGGGATGCAGCGCTGCTGCCGCTGGTCTTCGCCACGCTGATGCTGCTGGCCTATGGCGGCAGCCAGATGACCACGCCCTACGACGTCGGCGAGAAGCTGGTCATCTCGCTCGACCCGATCAACCTGCCCTACTACCTGCTGCGCAGCGCGCTCCGCATGGCGGCGGCGCTGGCCGCCTCAATGCTGTTCACCCTGGTCTACGCCACCCTGGCGGCCAAGGTGAAACCGCTCGAGCGCATCCTCATCCCCGTCCTCGACATCCTCCAGTCGATCCCCATCCTCGGCTTCCTGTCGATCACGGTGACCGGATTCATCGCCCTGTTCCCCGGCAACCTGCTGGGGGTGGAATGCGCGGCGATCTTCGCCATCTTCACCTCGCAGGCGTGGAACATGGCGTTCAGCCTGTTCGGCTCGCTGCAGACGGTGCCCAACGACCTGATCGAGGCGTCGAAGATGTTCCACCTGTCGCCGTGGCAGCGCTTCTGGCGGCTGGAACTGCCGTGGGCGGTGCCTGGGCTGGTGTGGAACACCATGATGTCGGTGTCGGGCGGCTGGTTCTTCGTCGTCGCCTCGGAGGCGATCACCGTCAACAACCAGAGCATCATGCTGCCCGGCGTCGGCAGCTACATCGCCATGGCCATCGCCGACCGCGACCTGCCGGCCATCGGCTGGGCGCTGATCACCGTGCTGGCCGGCATCCTGATCTACGACCAGCTGATGTTCCGCCCCCTGGTCGCCTGGGCCGACAAGTTCAAGGTCGACAACCAGCCGGGCGAGCAGGCCCCCGAATCCTGGCTGCTGACCCTGATGCAGCGGGCCCGCCTGTTCCGCGCCATGTCCCGCCTGCCGGCGTGGCTGTGGGCGCGCTTCACCGGCATGGCGCGCCGCCCGCAGGAGGGCATGTTCATCCGCCTGCACGGGCCGGTGTTCACCCAGCCGGCGTGGTTCGACCCGGCCTGGAACGTCTTCCTGGTGATCTGCGCCGCCATCGCCCTGGTCCAGGTCGGGCTGTTCATCCACGGCGCCGTCGGCACCACGGAAATCGGCCAGGTGCTGATGTTCGGGCTGATCACCACGGTGCGCGTCTCGGTGCTGATCCTGCTGGCCTCGCTGGTGTGGGTGCCGATCGGGGTGTGGATCGGCACCCGGCCGCGCATCGCCCAGAACCTGCAGGCGGTGGCGCAGTTCCTCGCCGCCTTCCCCGCCAACCTGATGTTCCCGCCGGCGGTGATGCTGATCGTCCATTTCGACCTCAACGTCGACGTCTGGACCAGCCCGCTGATGATCCTGGGCACCCAGTGGTACATCCTGTTCAACGTCATCGCCGGGGCCAGCGCCATCCCCCAGGACATGAAGGACGCCGCCGGCGCGCTCGGCCTCAAGGGCTGGCTGAAATGGCGCAAGTTCATCCTGCCGGCGATCTTCCCGTCCTACATCACCGGGGCGATCACCGCCTCGGGCGGGTCGTGGAACGCCTCCATCGTCTCCGAAATGGTGAGCTGGGGCGACACCACCCTGACCGCCCACGGGCTGGGATCCTACATCGCCAAGGCCACCGCCGACGGCGACTTCCCGCGCATCGCCCTGGGGATCGCGGTGATGTGCATTTTCGTGATGGCCTTCAACCGGCTGCTGTGGCGACGCCTGTACATGCTGGCGGCCGAGCGGCTGCGGATGGACTAGGGAGGGCACGATGCTGCACCAACAGGCCTTGGGCACCGCGCTGCTCGACCTCAAGGGGGTGAAGAAGACCTTCCGCACCCCCGACCGGCGCGAGCGCACCGTGCTGGAGAACGTCGATTTCCGCCTGGCCGAGGGTGAGATCGTCGCGCTGCTGGGCAAGTCGGGATCGGGCAAGTCGACCCTGCTTCGCATCATGGCCGGGCTGATCCGCGCCAGCGGCGGCGAGGTGCGCTATCGCGGCCATGTGATCGCCGGGCCGGCGCGCGGCATCTCGATGGTGTTCCAGTCCTTCGCCCTGTTCCCCTGGCTGACGGTGCAGGAGAACGTCGAACTGGGCCTGGAGGCCCTCGGCGTCGCCGCCGACGAGCGCGAGGAGCGCGCCACCGAGGCCATCGACCTGATCGGCCTGGGCGGGTTCGAGGGCGCCTATCCCAAGGAGCTGTCGGGCGGCATGCGCCAACGGGTCGGCTTCGCCCGCGCCCTGGTCATGCGCCCCGACGTCATGCTGCTGGACGAGCCGTTCTCGGCGCTCGATGTGCTGACCTCGGAGACTCTGCGGGCCGACCTGCTGGAGCTGTGGGACGAGCGGCGCATCCCCACCAAGGGCATCCTGCTGGTGTCGCACAACATCGAGGAGGCGGTGTCGATGGCCGACCGCGTCCTCATCTTCGCCAGCGACCCCGGCCGCGTGCGAGCCGAGGTCCCGGTGTCTCTGCCACGCCCGCGCGATCCCGAATCGGCCGCCTTCCGCCAGATCGTCGACGAGGTGTACGGCCTGATGACCTCGTCGGTGCGGATGGGCGCCGCCACCGCCGACCAGCTGACCATCGGCTACCGCCTGCCGGCCGCCGCCACCCCCGGCAAGATGACCAGCCTGCTGGAGACCATCGCCGAGCCGCCGTTCAACGGCCACGCCGACCTGCCCGCCCTGGCCGAGGCGACCGAGCTGGACGACGACACCCTGTTCCATCTGTTCGAGGGATTGCGCGTGCTGGGCCTGGCCCGCCTGGCCGCCGGCGACATCTTCCTGACCCCCTCGGGGCGCGCCTTCGTCGAGGCCGAGAACGATGACCGCAAGCGCATCTTCGCCGAGCACCTGCTGCGGGCCATCCCCTTGGCCGCCCACATCCGCCGGGTGCTGGACGAGCGCCCGCGCCACCGCGCCCCCGAGAATCGCTTCCTCCAGGAGCTGGAAGACTATCTCACCGACGACGAGGCCGAGCGCGTGCTTGAGGTGGTGATCAACTGGGGCCGCTATGCAGAGATCTTCGACTACGACCTCAATGCCGGTATGCTGATGCTGCCCGAGGAGGAAGAGGCGAAGGATGCGGAGGCCGAAGCGGCGCCGCCACCGGCTGCCTAGATCGCAGTGAAGGAGACAATAATTGGAAATCAGAAATCTAATGACTCCTTCCGGATTGCAGGCGCTGAAGGATGAAATAAACCAGTTGAAGAACGTCGAGCGGCCGAAAGTTGCCGCGGACGTCAATTGGGCGGCGGGAAACGGCGACCTTTCCGAGAACGGCGATTACATTTACGGCAAGCAACGGTTGGCCGAAATCGATTTCCGCGTTCACGCGCTGATGAAAAGCATCGAGTCCGCCGTGGTCATCGATCCGGCGGCCCAGACCAACCGCGAGCAGATTTTTTTCGGCGCCACGGTGACGTACGATTCGGAACGGTCGGGCGAACGGACCATCACCATCGTCGGCGTCGACGAGGTCCTGTGCGACAAGTCCTATGTCAGCTGGCGGGCGCCGGTGGCGATCGCGTTGATGAAGGCGCAAGTCGGCGACGTCGTGAAGGTCAACACGCCGTCCGGAATCGACCGGCTGGAAGTCGTCGAAATCGCTTATCCGGCGGGTGCGTAGGGTCTGGGCGCCCCCGCCGCCGAGCGATCGGGTGAAGCCGCACATCCGCGCCCCTCTCCCGTTCCACGGGAGAGGGAGGGGCCCAGCCGCAGGCTGGGAGGGTGAGGGAGTCCCGAGCACCGTGCTCCCGGCTCCCTCACCCTCCCACCGCCGATGGCGGCGGGCCCCACCCACTCCCGCGATGCGGGAGAGGGGTCAATCCTCGCAGTTTCAGCCGATTGCCCTGGCCCCCGCCGCTGAGCGTATTGACATCCGATACACGCCGCCCCACCATGCCTGTGTATTGACCGTATTTCTCTGCGGAGGCCGAGGATGCGTGATGCGGCGATCAACCTGCGCGCCCGCGCCGAACAGCGCGACCTGATCGACCAGGCGGCCGGACTGCTCGGCAAGAGCCGGTCCGACTTCATGCTCGAGGCGGCCTGCGAGAAGGCGCAAGGCGTGCTGCTGGATCAGGTGTTCTTCCGGCTGGACGAGCGGGCGTTCCAACAATTCCGCCAGATGCTCGACGCGCCGCAGACATCGAATCCGGGATTGGAGCGGCTCATCGCCGTAGAAGCTCCCTGGGAACGCCCGCGGTGATCGGGGCGCCGGCCCCCCTTGGTCCGGATCACGATTGCTCGGCATTTGATTGCGGCGTTCCTCCGCTTAACGACTGGCTCAGACGCCGCGCCATGGCGAACCAGGGCAGCGGCGCCAGCCGCACCTTCGTCATCCTCGACGAATCCGGCCGTGTGGCCGGCTATTACGCGCTGGCGGCCGGCGCGGTGGCGCTACGGGACGCCACCGGGTCGGTCCGCCGGAACATGCCCGATCCGATCCCGGTGATGGTGCTGGCGCGGCTCGCCGTCGACCGCGATTGGCAGGGCCGGTCGATTGGGGCGTCCCTGTTGAAGGACGCCGTTCTGCGTTGCCTTGCCGTCGCCGAGATCGCCGGACTCGCCGCGCTGCTGGTTCATGCCCGGGACGAGCGCGCGAAGGCCTTCTACCTGCGTTACGGCTTCGCCCCGTCGCCCACCGACGCGATGACGTTGACGCTGCGACTGCGCCTCACTCGAAGCTGATCGTCGGCCCCTTGCGCTCGCCCTGGATCGCCAGCACCTTGTCCCACACCTTGCGCGCGATGGCGCGGTAGGCCTCGGCGTGGGGCGAATCGGGCTGGGACACCACGATCGGCTGACCCGAATCCGAGGTCTCGCGGATGGCGATGTCGAGCGGTATTTCGCCCAGGAAATCGGCCGACAGCCGCTCCGCCTCGGCCTTGGCGCCGCCGTGGCCGAAGACGTGGGCCTCGTGGCCGCATTGGGGGCAGACGTAGTAGCTCATGTTCTCGACGATGCCCAGCACCGGCACGTCGACCTTGCGGAACATGTTGAGGCCCTTGCGCGCGTCCAGCAGCGCGATGTCCTGCGGCGTCGACACGATCACCGCGCCGGTCAGGGGCACCGTCTGGCACATGGTCAGCTGGGTGTCGCCGGTGCCGGGCGGCATGTCGACCACCATCACGTCCAGGGCTCCCCACGCGACGTCGCGCATCAATTGCTGCAGCGCCCCCATCACCATCGGCCCGCGCCAGATGATCGGCGCGTCCTCGGGCACCAGGAAGCCGATCGACATGCATTTGACCCCGTGGCTCTCCATCGGCAGCAGGTGGTCGCCGTCGGGGCTGACCGGCTGGCCGGCAATGCCCAGCATGCGCGGCATCGACGGGCCGTAGATGTCGGCGTCGAACAGGCCCACCTTCAGCCCCATCTGCGCCAGCGCCAGCGCCAGGTTGACCGCGGTGGTCGACTTGCCGACGCCGCCCTTGCCCGACGCGACCGCGACGATCGCTTCGACCTCGGGCAGCAGCGGCGCCTCGGGCGCCTTGTGGCCATGGCCATGCCCGTGGTGGCCCTTGGCGGCGGCGGGCGCGGCCGGGCGTTCGGCGGTCAGCACCGCCGACACCGTCACCACGCCGGGCAGGCGGTGGACCACATCCTCGGCCTGCCGGCGCAAGGGCTCCAGGCGGGGGCCGCGCTCGGCCTCGACCTCAATGGCGAAAGCGACGTGGCCGTCCTTGATCACCACGCCCGAAACCATGCCGAGGCCGACGATGTCGGCGCCCTTGTCCGGGTCCACGACGCCCGCGAGCGCCTCCAAAATCCCCTTCTCGGTAACGACTGTCATGACACCTCCAGAATTCCCCTTCGATATATTGGGCGGACAAGCCCTTGCCAAGGGGCAGTGCGCCGGGATGGAACGCAGCCCTGTCATCGGCGCGTATGGGGGAGGTTTCCCTTTCCCCTCATTGCGCAGACGGCGCGGCTGTCCTATAAGGCGCGACTAGAGGCGCAACGAAGGGTGCATCGGATGCCTTGGAATCCACAGGGTGGCGGCGGCGGGCCGTGGGGCGGCGGCGGGAACGGCGGCGGGCCGTGGGGCCGCGGCCCCGGCGGCGGGCCCCAGGGTCCCGATTTCGAGGAGATCATCCGGCGCGGCCAGGAACGGCTGCGCCGCGCCATGCCGCGCCACGGCTTCGGCGGCGGCCAGGGCATCGCCATCCTCGCCGCCCTGGCGTTGGCGCTCTGGCTGGGCACCGGCATCTACCGGGTCAACCCCGAGGAACAGGGCGTGGTGCTGCGCTTCGGCAAGTGGATCGATACCACCGAGCCCGGCCTGCACTACCACCTGCCCTACCCGATCGAGACCGTGCTGCTGCCCAAGGTGACCAAGGTCAACCAGCTGCAGCTGGGCTTCCGCACCGAGCGCGTCGGCCGCGGCGAGGTGCCCGAGGAAAGCCGCATGCTGACCGGCGACGAAAACATCGTCGAGGCCAATTTCTCGGTGTTCTGGCGCATCAAGGACGCCGGCCAGTACCTGTTCAGCGTCCGCGACCCCGAGGGCACCGTCAAGGTGGCGGCGGAAAGCGCCATGCGCGAGATCGTCGGGCGCAACCCGATCATGGCGGTGCTGTCCGACAAGCGCGAGAAGATCGCCGAGGAGGCGATGGTCGAACTCCAGGGCCTGCTCGATGCCTACGGCGCCGGCGTCCACGTCACCCGCGTGCAGCTGCAGCGGGCCGATCCCCCCGGCACCGTGATCGACGCCTTCAACGACGTCCAGCGGGCCAAGGCCGACCAGGAGCGCGCCCGCAACGAGGCCGAGGCCTACCGCAACGACATCATCCCGCGCGCCCGCGGCGACGCCGAACGCATCATCCAGGACGCCGAGGCCTACAAGGAACAGGTGCTCGACCTCGCCCAGGGCGAGGCCAAGCGCTTCACCTCGGTGCTGTCGGCCTACAAGCTGGCCCCCGACGTCACCGCCCGCAGGCTCTACCTCGACGCCATGGAGGAGATCCTGAAGGTCGCCACCAAGATCATCATCGATCCCAACGCCAATCGCGGCCAGGGAGTGCAGCCCTATCTGCCGCTGCCCGAACTGGGCAAGAAGCAGGGTGGAGGCGCCAAATGATCCGCACCCCTCACATGGTCCTGGCCGGATTGGCGATCGTGCTGATGGTGGGCCTGTCGTCGGCGCTGTTCATCGTCGGCCAGACCGAACAGGCGATCGTGCTGCGCTTCGGCGCCATCCAGGCCACCGACAGGGACCCCGGCCTGCACTTCAAGCTGCCCTTCGTCGAGGACGTGGTGTTCTTCGACAAGCGCCTGCTGGCGCTGGATTCGCCCGACGAGCAGATCATCCTCGGCGACCAGAAGCGGGTGGTGGTCGACACCTACACCCGCTACCGCATCGCCGATCCCCTGCAATTCTACCAGGCGGTCCGCAACGAGACCAACGCGCGGGCCCAGCTGACCCAATACGTGTCGTCGGCGATGCGCCGGGTGATGGGCACGGTGATGCTGCCCTCGATCCTGTCCGAGGAACGCACCCACATCATGCAGCAGATCCAGCAGGACGTCAGCGAAAGCGTCAAGTCGCTGGGCATCGCCATCGTCGACGTCCGCATCCGCCGCGCCGACCTGCCCGAGGAAACCAGCCAGGCCATCTACGACCGGATGAAGTCCGAGCGCGAGCGCCAGGCCAAGGAACTGCGCGCCCAGGGCTACGAGTGGGGCCAGCAGATCCGGGCGCGGGCCGAGCGCGAGCGCACCGTCATCCTGGCCGAGGCGCAGCGCCAGTCGCAGATCCTGCGCGGCGAGGGCGACGCCCAGGCCAACCGCACCTATGCCGACGCCTTCAACCAGGACCCGCAGTTCTTCTCGCTCTACCGCTCGCTGCAGGCCTATCGCACCGCGCTCGGCGAGGGCACCACCACCATGGTGCTGTCGCCCGACAGCGACTTCTTCCGCTATTTCGGCCAGGGGCCCGGCCGCCGCTGACGCCGGCCGGCACCGGCCACACCGTACCGAGGAGGATCGTCTCTTGCTGCGCCCGAATCACCGCATCTTGGCTTGGCTGACCGCAGCCGTGATCACCCTCGCCGCCCTGGTCCAGGCGCCGCCCGCCGCCGCCCGCGAGGCGCCGCCCAGCTTCGCCGACCTGGCGGAAAAGCTGCTGCCCGCGGTGGTCAACATCTCCACCACCCAGACCATCCGCAATCCCGAGCGGGTGCCGGAAATGCCGCAATTCCCGCCCGGCTCGCCGTTCGAGGAGTTCTTCAAGGACTTCATGGACCGGCAGATGCACCAGGACCAGCAGCCGCGGCGCGCCACCTCGCTGGGGTCGGGCTTCATCATCGACGCCGCCGGCTACGTGGTCACCAACAACCACGTCATCCAGGAAGCCGACGAGATCACCGTCACGCTCCACGACAATACCGTGTTCAAGGCCAGCGTCGCCGGGCGCGACACCAAAACCGACCTGGCCCTGCTGAAGATCGAGCCGGGCCGCAAGGTCCTCATCCCCGTCGGCTTCGGCAACAGCGACGAATCGCGGGTGGGCGACTGGGTGCTGGCCATCGGCAATCCGTTCGGCCTCGGCGGCACGGTGACCGCCGGCATCGTCTCGGCGCGCTCGCGCGACCTCAACGGTCCCTACGACGATTTCCTGCAAACCGACGCCTCGATCAACCGCGGCAATTCGGGCGGCCCGATGTTCAACATGAAGGGCGAGGTGGTGGGCATCAACACCGCCATCTTCTCGCCGTCGGGCGGGTCGGTCGGCATCGGCTTCGCCATCCCGTCGTCGCTGGCCAAGCCGGTGATCGACGACCTGCGGAAATTCGGCAAGACCCGGCGCGGCTGGCTCGGCGTGCGCATCCAGTCGCTCGACCAGGACATGGCCGAACTGATGGGGCTGCCCGACGAGAAGGGCGCGGTGGTGGCCTCGCTCACCGACAACAGCCCCGCCGCCAAGGCGGGGGTCAAGGCCGGCGACGTGGTGCTCAGGTTCGACGGCAAGGACATCTCGGAGATGCGCCGGCTGCCGCGCATTGTCGCCGAGACACCGATCGGCAAGAAGGTCGAGATGGAGGTGTGGCGCGACGGCCACCGCCAGACCATCGAGGTGACGGTCGGCGAACTCAAGGACGAGCCCGCCGAACAGGCCAAGACCGAGGCCAAGCCGCCGGTCGTGTCGTCGGGCCAGGCGCTGGCCGGCACCGGCATGAGCGTGGCGGCGCTGACCCCGCAATTGCGCGAGCGCTTCGGCATCGACGAGCAGACCAACGGCGTCGCCGTGGTCGAGGTCAAGAACGACGGCGCCGCCGCCGAGAAGGGCCTCAAGCCCGGCGACGTCATCATCGACGCCGCCCAGCAGCCGGTGCGGACGCCCCAGGAACTGGCCAAGATCATCGACAAGGCGCACTCGTCCGGCCAGCACTCGCTGCTGCTCCGGGTCGAGAACCCGCAGTCGATCCGCTACGTCGTCCTGCCGCTGACCGACGGCAAGGGCAAGAAATAACTCTTCGAGCCCCCTCTCCCGCCCTGCGGGAGAGGGGATTCCGCGCTTTCTTTGGAGGTTCGCCGTGCCCGTGCCGCTGCTCCGCCCGTTCGCCGGGCTTCGCCCCGCCCCGGAATTCGCCGCCGAGGTGGCGGCGCCGCCCTACGACGTGCTGTCCAGCGACGAAGCCCGCGCCCTGGCCGCCGGCAAGCAATGGAGCTTCCTGCACATCTCCAAGCCGGAGATCGACCTGCCGGCGGACACCGACGTCCATTCCGCCGCCGTCTACGCCAAGGCCCGCGAAAACCTCGACCGCATGGTCGCCGCCGGGGTGCTGCGCCGCGACCCCAAGCCCTGCTTCTACGTCTACCGCCTGACCATGGGCGGGCATGTGCAGACCGGCCTGGTCGGCGGCGGCTCGGTCGCCGCCTACAATTCCAACCGCATCCGCAAGCACGAGTTCACCCGCCCCGACAAGGAGGACGACCGCGTCCGCCAGATCGATGCCTGCAACGCCCAGACCGGCCCGGTGCTGCTGGCCCACCGCGACCACCCGGACGTCGCCGCCGCCATCGCCGCCACCGTCCAGGGCCCGCCGGCCTATGAAGTCACCGCGGTGGACGGCAACGTCCATACCCTGTGGGTGATGGATGACCCGTCCCGCGTCGCGGCCGTCACCCGCGCCTTCGAGTCGATGCCGGCGCTCTACATCGCCGACGGCCACCACCGTTCGGCCGCGGCCAGCCGGGTCGCCGCCGCCCGGCGCGCCGGCGCCAGCAGCGACGTCCAGGAATCGTTCCTGGTGGTCACCTTCCCCATCCAGGAAATGAAGATCTTCGACTACAACCGCGTGGTGGTCGATCTCAACGGCAAGGACCGCGCCGGCTTCCTGGCGGCCCTGGCGGCCGAGTTCACCGTCGAGCCGGTATCGGGCCAGGCCCGCCCGGCCGCGCCGCGCCAGTTCGGCCTGTACCTGAAGGGCCAGTGGTACCGCCTCGGCCTGAAGAAGCCGCTGCCGCCGGAAAGCGATCCGGTCGGCCGGCTCGACGTCAGCCTGCTGTCCGATCGCCTGCTGAGCCCGGTGCTGGGCATCGCCGATTTGCGCAAGGACAAGCGCATCGACTTCGTCGGCGGCAAGCGCGGGCTGGGAGAACTGGAGAAGCGGGTCGATTCCGGCGAGATGGCGGTGGCCTTCGCCCTGTTCCCCACCCGCATGGAAGATCTGGTGGCGGTGGCCGAGGCCGGCGAGGTGATGCCGCCCAAATCCACCTGGTTCGAACCCAAGCTGGCCGACGGCATGGTGAGCTATCCGCTGGATTAGGGTGCCCGCATGAAACTGTGGAAAACGAAGGTCTGGTCGCCGCTCGACCTGATCCTGCTGAAGTGGAGCTGCCTGGTTTTCGGCATCGTCTTCGGCGCGCTCTTCGCCGACTTCGTCATGGACCACCTGTGGAGTCTGCTTGCCGTCGCGGTGCTGTTGGCAATCAAGCCGGCGGTGAGCTATTTCCGTGATTAGGGGGTGGGAGAGGGAAAAGTTTCCCCTCCCCCCCGCCATCGTGATCGCCGGCCCCACCGCCTCGGGCAAGTCGGCGCTGGCCATGGCCGTAGCCCGGGAATTCGGCGGCACCGTCGTCAATGCCGATTCGATGCAGGTCTATGCGACCCTTCGCATCCTCACCGCCCGCCCCTCGCCCGCCGACGAAGCCCTTCTGCCGCATCGCCTCTACGGCGTGCTGCCGCCGTCCGAGACCTGTTCCGCCGCCCGCTGGCGCGACTTGGCCGCCGCCGAAATGGCCGCGTCCTGGGCGGCGGACCGCCTGCCGGTTCTGGTCGGCGGCACCGGGCTTTACCTCAAGGCGCTGATGGAGGGCCTGTCGCCCATCCCCGACATCCCCGACGACGTCCGCCAGGAAGCGCGCGCCCTGCTGGCCCGCCTCGGCAACCAGGTCTTCCACGCCGAACTGGCTCGCCGCGACCCGGTCACCGCCGCCCGCCTCGATCCCGGCAACAGCCAGCGCCTGGCCCGCGCCTGGGAGGTGATCGAAGCCACCGGCCGGCCGCTCGCCGACTGGCAGGCGGCCCCATTGCAGGGCGCCGTGGCGGCGAACTGGCTGGCATTCGCCCTGCTCCCCGCCCGCGCGCCGCTCTATGCCGCCTGCGACGGCCGCTTCCGCGCCATGCTGGCGGCGGGCGCGCAGGACGAGGCGCGAGCGATGCGCGACCTCGGTCTCGACCCGGCGCTGCCGGCGATGAAAGCCCTCGGCCTCGCCCCGCTGATCGCCCAGGTGGACGGCCGCATCGACCCGGCCCAGGCGGCGGCCGAGGCCGGCCAAGCCACCCGCAACTATGCCAAGCGCCAGCTTACCTGGTTTCGTCATCAGATTCCTAGCGCACTGGCTGTTAACGAGCAATTTTCGGAAAGTCTCCCGCCAAAAATCTTTTCGATTATTCGTCACTTCCTGTTGACCGGACTATGAACGAAGGTTTAGTTTGCCGCTCTCTGCCAGGGCGCGCAGATGGAATCGGCGCGCGTCGGCGGATGCCTTTTAGGAAAATGTTGGGAACGGGTGCGCAGATGGCACATCAGCAATCATTGACCGGTGCGGAGATCCTGCTCAAGGCCCTGGTCGACCAGGGCGTCGAGGTGATCTTCGGCTATCCCGGCGGCGTGGTGTTGCCGATCTACGACGAACTGTTCAAGCAGAACCGGCTGCACCACGTGCTGGTGCGCCACGAGCAGGCGGCGGTGCACGCCGCCGAAGGCTATGCCCGCTCGACCGGCAAGGTCGGCTGCGTGCTGGTGACCTCGGGGCCGGGCGCCACCAACACCGTCACCGGCCTGGCCGACGCGCTGGCGGATTCGGTGCCGCTGGTCTGCCTGACCGGCCAGGTCCCCACCCACATGATCGGCAACGACGCCTTCCAGGAAGCCGACATCACCGGCATCACCCGGCCGTGCACCAAGCACAACTACCTGGTCAAGGACACCAACCTGCTGGCCCGCACCATCCACGAGGCGTTCCACGTCGCCCGTTCGGGCCGCCCCGGCCCGGTGCTGGTCGACCTGCCCAAGGACGTCCTCCAGGCCCGCGGCGACTACCGCGCGGCGGCCGAGATGGCGTTCAAATACAATCCCCGGGTCAAGGGCGACCCCGCCGCCATCGAGCAGGCGGTCGACATCATCGCCAAGGCCAAGCGCCCGGTGTTCTATGTCGGCGGCGGCGTGGTCAATTCGGGCACCCATGCCTGCCGGCTGCTCACCCAGATGGTGCGCACCACCGGCTATCCGGTGGCGCTGACCCTGATGGGCCTGGGCGCCTACCCCGGCACCGATCCGCAGTTCCTCGGCATGCTGGGCATGCATGGCACCTACGAGGCCAACCTCGCCATGCACGATTGCGACGTGATGATCTGCATCGGCGCCCGCTTCGACGACCGGGTGACCGGCCGCCTCAATGCCTTCTCCCCCGATTCGACCAAGATTCACATCGACGTCGACCCCAGCTCGATCAACAAGAACATCGCGGTCGACCTCGCCATCATCGGCGACGCCGGCAACGTGCTTGAGGAATTGCTGCGGGTGTGGAAGGCCAAGCAGTGCCACGCCGACACCAAGGCGCTGAAGGAATGGTGGCTCAGGATCGAGGAATGGCGGGCCAAGGACTGCCTGCGCTACGACCGCACCGCCAAGGTGATCAAGCCGCAATACGCCATCCAGCGCCTGTACGAGCTGACCCGCGGCAAGAACCCCTATATCTGCACCGAGGTCGGCCAGCACCAGATGTGGGCGGCCCAGCACCTGCGCTTCGACGAGCCCTATCACTGGATGACCTCGGGCGGACTGGGCACCATGGGCTACGGCCTGCCCTCGGCGATGGGCGTGCAGATGGCCCATCCCGAGGCCCTGGTCATCGACATCGCCGGCGAATCGTCGATCCAGATGAACATCCAGGAAATGGCGACGATCTGCCAGTACCGCATGCCGATCAAGGTCTTCATCCTCAACAACCAGTACATGGGGATGGTGCGCCAGTGGCAGGAGCTGATGCACGGCGGCCGCTATTCGGAAAGCCACATGGCCGCCCATCCCGACTTCGTCAAGCTGGCCGACGCCTTCGGCGCCGTCGGCCTCAGGGCCGAACGCCCGGACGAGGTCGACGACGTCATCACCGAGATGCTCAAGGTCGACCGCCCGGTGATCGTCGACATGCGCACCGACGCCTCGGAGAACTGCTACCCGATGATCATGCCGGGCATGGCTCACAACGAGATGGTGCTGGGGCCCGAGGATCGCGCCATGGACAAGCCGGGATCGGAAGACGACGGCATGGTGCTGGTGTGAACGACAAGCGAAGGGGGGCGCCGCTGTGACCAAGGCCGTCGAAGTGATCGAACGCCACACCGTCTCGGTGCTGGTCGACAACGAGTCCGGGGTGCTGGCCCGCGTCATCGGCCTGTTTTCGGGCCGCGGCTACAACATCGAAAGCCTGACGGTGGCCGAGGTGGATCCGCGCGCGGCGCTGTCGCGCATCACCGTGGTGACCACCGGCACCCGCATGATCATCGAGCAGATCAAGAACCAGCTGCGCCGCCTGGTGCCGGTGCACAAGGTCGGCGACCTCACCCTGGACGGGCCCCACGTCGCCCGCGAACTGGCGCTGGTCAAGGTTTCCGGCAGCGGCGACAAACGGGTCGAGGCATTGCGCATCGCCGACATCTTCCGCTCCCGCGCGGTCGATACCACCAACGATTCGTTCGTGTTCGAGGTCGTCGGCGCCACCGACAAGGTCGACGCCTTCATCCGCCTGATGGAGCCCCTGGGCCTGGTCGAGGTGTCGCGCACCGGCGTCGTCGCCATCGCCCGCGGGGGCCAACCGCTTTAGAGGGAAAGGATTCGAAATGCGCGTCTATTACGATCGGGATGCCGACGTCAATCTGATCAAGGGCAAGAAGGTGGTCATCGTCGGCTACGGCAGCCAAGGCCATGCCCACGCGTTGAATCTGCGCGATTCCGGGGTCAAGGAGGTGGCGGTGGCGCTGCGTCCCACCTCCGCCTCGGTGAAGAAGGCCGAGGCCGAGGGCCTCAAGGTGCTGGCCCCGGCGGAAGCCGCCAAGTGGGCCGACGTGGTGATGATGCTCACCCCCGACGAGCTGCAGGCCGACATCTACAAGGCCGACCTGGCGCCCAACCTGCGCCAGGGTGCCGCGCTGGTGTTCGCCCACGGCCTCAACATCCACTTCGCCCTGATCGAGCCCCGGCCCGACCTCGACGTCTTCATGATCGCCCCCAAGGGCCCCGGCCACACCGTGCGCGGCGAGTACCTCAAGGGCGGCGGCGTCCCCTGCCTGGTCGCGGTCGAGAAGAACGCCACCGGCAACGCCCTCGAGATCGCCCTGTCCTACGCCTCGGCCATCGGCGGCGGGCGTTCGGGCATCATCGAGACCAGCTTCCGCGAGGAATGCGAGACCGACCTGTTCGGCGAGCAGGTGGTGCTGTGCGGCGGCCTGACCCAGCTGATCAAGTGCGGCTACGAGACCCTGGTCGAGGCCGGCTACGCCCCCGAGATGGCCTATTTCGAGTGCCTGCACGAGGTCAAGCTGATCGTCGACCTGATCTATGAGGGCGGCATCGCCAACATGCGCTATTCGGTGTCCAACACCGCCGAATACGGCGACTACCGCACCGGCCCGCGGATCATCACCGACGCGACCAAGGCGGAGATGAAGCGGGTGCTGGAGGACATCCAGTCGGGACGCTTCGTGCGCGACTGGATGCTGGAATGCAAGGCCGGCCAGCCGATGTTCAAGGCCACCCGCCGCCGCGAGGCCGAGCACCCGGTCGAGCAGATCGGCGCCAAGCTGCGCGCGATGATGCCGTGGATCGGCAAGAACAAGCTGGTCGACAAGACGAAGAACTGACCCGTTCCCCCCTCTCCCGCATCGCGCTACGGGAGAGACGCCCCGCATCGGCTGGGCCGCTACGCCACCGGGGATGAAAACGGCCGGAGGTGCGCGGACCAGTGATTTGTGCGATCAGTCTTGGGGCAGGTGACCGCTCCGAGGCTGATCGTCCC